>Ga0214923_10000006_pt1 | contig 315722 bp, 268 predicted proteins | sample LL1510_MetaG_FD_177993 | JGI IMG/M metagenome (GOLD analysis project Ga0214923, IMG submission 177993) | Freshwater microbial communities from Lake Lanier, Atlanta, Georgia, United States - LL-1510 | ecosystem: Environmental > Aquatic > Freshwater > Lake | place: USA: Georgia | collected... | reverse complement strand
AAATTGAAAATTGTGATTACTTTAATTCAATTAATATTTATAAAAATGTCATTTAATAACAGTTATACAAATAATGGTGAAGAAAATTAGTTGAATTTTTAAAAAATTAATACTCACTTACATTCACTAATGAATCAGTAAGAGGTCTAATAGGTTACTATGATCCCTATTATGAAAACAAGAGATAGATTAAATTACATACTATCTAATTTTAATCAAGAATTATCAAGTTTTATAGTGATAGAACTCCCAACCATTGATAAAAAATATATATATATATATATATACATATATATATCTAATGAAAAGTTTTGAATCAATTTTATTTTTCTTTAATTATTGGTGAATGTAACTTAATTAATCCTGCTATTAGAACTATTGTTTCTCCTGATGGACATACTTTATTTATTTCTAATATTCATGAAGAAGATTTAGCTAAATTAGTTTTTCCTACTAATTCTGATGTTGATAATAATAAATTATCTTTAGTTGATGTAAGAGTATTTCTAGAGAGAAATCCAACCTTACCTGTAAAAGTTCCTGGGTTAGTAGGTCAATTAAAAATAGCATTTAATAATAGTAATTCTAGAGCTTTTAGAGGTAAAGAATTTCCAGAACGAATTCATAGACCATTTGCTGAAATACCTGCAGGTACTTTATCACCAGAAAAACCATTTTTAACAACTCCTGAATTAACTGATATATTAGCTGGTATAACTGCATTAACTCAACCACTTAAAGGTAGAGAAAAATTATACTCACTTACATTCACTAATGATGCAGCAGGTAGAATTCTAAATGAAATATTCGATACCGGCCAATTTTTATCCAGGAAAGTATCAACCAATAATTCAGCGGGATCTTCAGAAAATTGAATAGTCATTTAATTATATCACATACATTTACAAAAAATAGGATACTTTTAATCATAGTATAAATGATAGTTTACATTATGTTATAAAACAAATATCTAATAATTTTGTTATTACTGATAATACTTAAATTATTCTAATAAATAACTTATTGAATAAAGTTTATTTTGCTTACAATAATCTAGAGCAGATTTACCAAGTTTATTAATATGATTAGTATTACATAAATTAGTTTTTATAAGTTTTATAGCAAGATTTTTCATAAAATGCTTACATGATAAAATAAGTGGAGTATTGCCATCAGAATCAATATAATTAGGATTTGATAATTTTTTATCAACTAATAATAATCCTATTTTTTCATTAGGAAATTTACAACACCAGTATAATTCAGATGAATTTGTAAAAAAGTAATTTGAAATTAAATTAATTTGATTAAATTTTTTTATATAAATTAAAGTATTTTCATCTGTTTTTTCAATAATTTTATTTACTAGATCTGATTGTCTAGTTTTAAGAGCCAGAATTAAAGCACTATCACCATTTTTATTAACATGAAAAATATTTAATTTATAAATAGGATAAACATCAAAAATCCAATTAACTAATTTGTTCATTGAAAAATTAATCATTGACATAAAGATAGTATTATAATCTGGTAATATCTCAAAATTAATATCAATAGAATATGGCTTATTTATATGACATCTAGTTAATATTTCATAACAAAGATCTTCACATTTATGACAAACAGCAAAATAAAATATATTATATATAAGTTTACTTGACCTACCTAGATCAATTATTGATACAGCATCTAATTCAAATATGTAAGTATCTTGTTTATTTTTTATTAAATTATGAAAAGCTGAAAAATATATTACATAATTATCTTCTAAATTAATAATTGGTTTTAATAAATTTATAAATTTATAATATTTTTTTATAATAATTATTTCAAAAACATCTGAATAATTAATATTTTTAATTTCATTTGGAATTTTATTAAAAAACTTTATTAAATCATCTTCACATAATAAATGAATAAGCTTAAATATAGTATTAATAAAAAAATCTTGAAAATAAATAATACTATTAATATTAATATTATCAATAGATTGAATAATATTTAATACACATTCTATATCAGAATTTATTTGATCTTTTGGTAAATTTTCTATCCAGAAAACTATTGAATTAAAATTTTCTTGAAAAATATCATTATCAGAAATAGTGATATTAGATATATCAAATTTATCTATTAAATATAATGAGGTTTTATTAAAATTTTCTATACCAATTTTTAAACCAAAATATATAATCCAATTAAATAAAATATTTTTAGTTTCGTCATTAATTTTATTAAAGATAATATTTGAATAAGATTGTAAAATATTTGATTTAGAAAATAATACTAATATTTTTATAAACAAAGATTTCTTAAAATTATTCATACTATCAATATTATTCAGATTAAATAACTTTTTATACAAATCAGAATCTAATTCATATTTAACTAAGATTTTTAAAATACCATAAAAAGAATATGGACTTAATTTTCTTTTTTCATACAGTTTAATATAACTTTCTGTTATTTTATAAATTAATTTATTATTTAGTGAAAAATATGAAAACATTTTATCTAAATGAAATGTATTAATTTTTTTTAATTTTTTAGGTATTATTATATTAAATACAATTTCTTCTTTTATTTTATCAAATTTACTATTAAAATTTAAATAACTAAATATATTAGATAATTTATAAAAAGGAATTTCTTTATTACTATACATTTTATTTATTATATGTGAAATTACATCTAATATTTTATCAGAATCAAGAATTTTACAAGCTTTTAAATAAAAAGTTTCTGTTTCATCATTAATAATAAATTTATCACAAGGCATTAATTCTAGCAATTTATTTAAGGATTGTGTTAAATCAAATTTATTTAAATATATTATTGATAGATATGTTAATAATGAATTATTTGATAAAATTACATTACTATCAAATAAATTATGATTTAGAATTTTAAAAGCAATATAATCTTTAGATTTTATTAATGCTTTAATCAATACATTATAATTTGTTTCAGAATCAATTTCATTTATAATTTTATAATCTGAATGATAATCAATTATAAAATCAGCAATTTTAAATTTATTTTTATCTAGTGCTGTCATTAAATAATTTATATTTCTTATTCTATAAAAATCAATTTTATAATTATCTATATAAAAATAAACTAAATTTTCATACAAATCACTTTCAATCAATTTAATAATAAAATTATCTTTATAAAACCAATTTGTATTTTTATCAAATAAACCATTTAAAATTAAGTCTTCAAAGATATTATATTTTTTTTCATTAAAAGCTTTAACAGTTTTTTGATGTAAATTAGGTTTAAAATTATAATTATTTGTTATAAGATATTCAAGGGTTTCTTTTTTAAAAATATATGATATTATTAAATATTTTATGTCAAAAAAAATATTGTTCATTAAAGATTTATATAATTTAATAATATTAATAAATATTCAAATATATTCATTAAATTTTTTATAAAAAATTGAAAATTATAATTATTTCTTTATTAATATTAAAAAAAAAACATATAGATAAAAATGGATGATGAAACAGTAATTTTTAATGAAAAAAATAAAGAAGGTAAATTTATTGATCCAATTTTATTTCAAGTGATAATACCCGAAGAAAATATAAAAATTAATAATTATATATATAATGTTAAAAATATTTATAAATGGGTTATTTGTATGAAAAATGATGAAGATCCATTTAGAAATAAATTATCTGATGAAGATAAAGAATTAATAAAAAATACTTATAATAAAATACCATTAAATTTAGAAGAAATACAATTTGTAATATATTCTTTAAATAATAATAAATTAAATTACTCTAACTTATCTTATAGAATAAAATCTAATAGAGAAATCACATTAACTGCAGTAAAAATGTTTGGTTCATATTTAAATTATGTTCCTGAACAATTTAGAGATGATAAAGAAATTGTATTAACAGCAGTTAGTAAATGCGGATTATCCTTAGAATATGCTTCTCCTAATCTTAAAAATGATCCAGAAGTTGTATTAAATGCAATTAAAAATAGTATTTTTGCATTAAAATATGTTTCAAATACAATAATAAATTATTATGAAATAGCAATGTTTGCTGTTAAAAAAGATGGATATGCTTTAAAGTTTATTTCTGAAGATCTACAAAATGACTATAAAATTGTTTTAACTGCTATTAATAATTCTAGTAATTCTATTCAATTTGCTTCTAAAAATCTTAGAAATAATTTTAAAATAATTTATACTGCTGTTAAAAAAGACCCATCTACATTAAGATATGCCTCTGATAATCTTAAAAATAATTTTAAGATTGTTCATACTGCTGTTAAAAAATCCGGAGCAGTTTTAAAATATGCCTCTGAAAATCTTAAAAATAATTTTCATATTACAATGATCGCTGTTTCAAGATGTGGTTCAGCTTTAAAATATGTATCTCCTAATCTTAAAAATAATTTAGAAATAGTATCATTAGCAATCAAAAGATCTGAATCTTTTTTAAAATATGCATCACCTAATCTTAAAAAAAAATTATTAGAAATAAAATAAATTTTTATATAAAAATTTTAATCTAAAGTAATTAATGCTTGAAGTATCATATTCGAATCTCTACATTTATTATTACTTTTTTTATATGTATCAGACTGTACTGCACCAAAATCACCATAGAGTTGTATTTTTTCTGAATAAAATTCATTGTAATAAAACCAATTTATTTTAATTGTTTCATTATTATATTTAAATTCATCACATTTTTCTATTCTAGAAGATAATATTGATTCACAGTTACTTATATTTTCAGTTCCAACAGGAACACCAGAATTAGCTTCATCACAATTTTTTGTATCTGAATAATTAGTTAATTCATGAGAGCATGGTAATACTATATAATTTATTTTAACATTAGATTTACTAATATTATCTTTCAATATCCAATAAGCAGTTTCCCACGTTCTTTCTAATTTAGATACAAAAATTTTACTAAAATTAATTTCTTTTAATACTTCACCTGTTTTTTTTGCTTGTTCTATTCCAATAGCTGTAAGTTTTGGATCCTTACCTGATCTTGTTATAAAATTTATACCTTTTTCAATTGTACTAAGATTATTATGGACACCTTCTCCATGTCTAACTAAATAAAAATTAATATTTTTTTCTAATTTATCCATTTTAAAACTTTTAACATAATCAAATTCAATTTTGGGAAATTCTATTCTTTTATTTCCTTTAACTTTGTCAAAATATAATCTATCTGCATCAGTAACTTCACCACTATGAAATAGTTCTAATGTACCTATATCAGAATTTGCTTTTAAAGTTAATTTAAGAACCGCACCATTTTGAAATCTTATTTCTGTTTCTTTTTTTTGATTAGTTATATTTATAATATTTAATATTTTTTTTACAATATTCAATTGTTGATTATTTGCATCTAATAATGTATTTATAAAACATCTTATTCTTGTATTATGTGATACAATTAAGTAATTTTGTTCAGTTGATTGTACCGGTTTATCTTGTACAGTATTTTCTTGTACAGTATTAGTAGTTTGTTTTATTGGATCATCTCCTCCTTTTTGTTTAATTTTTAATTTTAGATTAATATATTTATTTTTATATTTTAAATATTTTTGTTCGTAATTCATATATATATATATATTTATAAATTTTTAATTTTATCATTTATATTTTTTTTTATAATAAATGTTCTATATTGTCCACATGGTCCACAATGATCTTCATTAGATAAATCAATTTTTTTATTAATTTTTTTATTACAATAATCAATATTCCATCTACCAAGTGGTTTAAGTTCATTTAATGGTAAAAATTTTTTTAAAAGATTTTTTATAATTTGCATAAGTATAATAATATAAGAAATTATTTTTAGATTATTTATAACATATCAAAAATAGAAATACTTGTTGAAAGATATTTTGAAGAAAAATTAGGATAAAATATATTTATTTTATTTGTATTGAAATTATCATTTATGTAAAGACCATTATAATAAACAAAAGTTTGCTCTTTTTTAAATTTTATATAATTATATCTTTTTTTAACGTATCTACCTTTATAAAAAAATCCTTCATCATAATAAGAATATTCATCAAGAATTAAATCATCTAGATTCATTTTAACCATTTTTTTGCAATATATATAATGTAAATAATCAATTGTAATTTTATCATCAATTTTATAATAATTATTTATAACATAATATTTATTATCATAAACTTTATAAGTAATTAAAACTAATGTATGAATAACTTTATTTGATTTTTCATAAAAATCTGTTCTTATTGTTGTACCTATAAATATTATATCATCTGATTTTTTTTCCATTAAATTATCAATAATTCTTTTTGAAATATCAATAGCATATTCATAAGTATATATTTTTTTTTCACGATTATAAATATTAGCATTAAAATATCTAATCCATTCTCTTACCTGATTTATAGAATTCATTTTATATATATAAATTATTATATTCTTTTTATCAAATTTATAAAAAATTGAAATTTAATTATTAAAAATAGTTAAAAATAAAAATAAATATATTAAATAATAATGCTAATAATATTATTTATTTTATTAAATATAATATTTGTAAGTACATTTTTTGTTAAAAATAATAATTTAAAAAAATTTAGATTAAATCTTTTATGTGATAGTGATAGTTTACCAGAAAAAAATTCTAAAAAATTTTTTAATTTAGATAAAGATTTATTTGAAACATATATACATTATGATGCTGATTTAATAAATTTAGAATTGATAGACAAATATAAGCCATTTTATTATATAATAGGACCTAAAAATCATAAAAATTATTTATTAATTGAAGATATGAAACATAATGAAAAAACAGGAATATTTATAAATAAAAATTCATTTTCAAAAGAAACATTAGATTTAATATATAAAAAATATATTAATGATCCAAAATATTTATATGACAATGACTCGTGGATTTTTGATGATAACAAATTTTTAGGTGATATTAATGAATTTTATAAAAAAATATTTTTTTAAACATAAATTTTTTATTATAAATATATAATTTATAATGACTTTAACTTATTCTACTTACGTTACAACTTGGGGAACTGATCCATTGATACAAGTTCAAGATATGATAAATAATTCTGTTTTGAATTCTGAAACTAGAATTATTTTAGCTTTTGCAAGCTTTAATTTTGATTCAACTGATTATATTCCAGGATTTGGTAATATATCAATGAATGAAGTTCAAGAAATTACTAATTTAGTTCATTCTCATGGTAGTAAAATTAGTTTATCAGTTGGTGGTGCAACTTATCCATTTGCTAACTCTGATTTATATTTAAGACCAGGCGATTTAGCTTCAAATATAAATGAAATAGTTCAAAAATGTGGATTTGATGGTGTTGACTTTGATATAGAAGATTCATATTCTGTGGTACCATCTGATTTTGCATTACAAGCAGCATCTCTAATAAATACTTTAAGAAATCTAAATTCTGGATTATATATAAGTTTAACTACACCTGCCCAAGCATGGGCTACAGGATGTTATCAACAAACTTTACTTAATCTTACAATTGGAAATTTATCAGCTTGGCAACCAATGGAATATGATTTATGGGTTGAATCTGGATCTACATATTCTAATCAAATAGAATATGATTTAAATTTTTATTTAGATAATTGGAAAGTTGATCCTAGTAAAATGATTCTTGGATTAATGCCTGGATCAGATGATATGAATAGAAACTTAAGTTTAGAAGATGCTCTTAATTTAACAACTTTTGCAATTGATAAAGGTTTATTAGGAGTAATGACATGGGATGCTGATATTGATTCAACTAGTCCTGATGGTAATAGTCCTTATGCATATTCAAAAGGTATTCAAAACTTGTGCAAATAATTTAAAAATAATTTATATAATAGTATATAAAAATGGAAGAATTAAGTTTTATTAATGAAATTAATCCTGATGAAGTATTAGTTTATGTTGAAATTGCTAAAAATAGTAATATTAAATATGAATTTGATCCAATTTTAAATACAATTATTTGTGACCGAATTTTGTACACACCTTTTTTATTTCCATTTAATTATGGTTTTATTCCACAAACATTAAGTGGTGATGGTGATCCATTAGATGCATTAATTTATATGGAACAAGAATTAATACCAGGTTGTTATATAAAATGTAGAATTATTGGATGTTTAGAAACATCTGATGAAAAAGGTGAAGATGCTAAATTAATTCTAGTACCATCTAAAAAAGTATCACCAAATGAATCAAAAATTAATTCAATTAATGATTTACCTGCATTATTTATTGAAAAAGTTATTTATTTTTATAAACATTATAAAGATTTAGAAAAAAAAGAAGTAAAAATAGGTAATATTTTTGATAAAGAAGAAGCAATAAAAATATATAAAAAATCTTTATTATTACATAAAAAAGTTAATTAATAATTATAAATTATGTTTGAATTCAAATTATTTTTATTATAACATTTATCCTCTAAATCTACACTATAAAATCTGTCAGAAATATTATCTAAATTATTAATTTTTGGTTCAGTTATAAGATCTTCTTGTAAATTATTACAATTATAATTATTATAATTTATATCTTCACAATCTTCTTTACCTAAATTCATTTGAAAAAAATGTATTAAACATAATAAAAATTTATAATATAATGATTTTTTATTCATTCAGTTTTTAATTTATATATACAAAAACTTTTTATAATTTTATACCAAAAAAATTATGTGGTTCAGTATATTTATATGCTTGATATTCATCAATTATTACTTTATCCGAATATCCTAATTTTTTAAGGAAATTATATAAATAATTTTGTTTATATAAATCTAAGCTATTCCACTCAATAATAATTTTATTCCTATAATCACTATCTAAATAAAATTTTGCATGTGCTAGTTCATGAGATAAATCTTTATAATTTGATATACCAATTACATATTTACATTTATTTTTGTATTGAGATAAAATATGATTGTTAGGAATATATTCAGAAGGAAAATTATGACCAATTCTATTATAATATGTTTCCTCGTATATATTAGATATAGGATCAAGAATAGCATTCATAAGCGAAAAATTATTTTTAAAATTTAATATTAAAATATCATTTTTAATTAATATTTTAATGTTACTAAGTTTTTTATTATTTTTCATTTTTCATTAAATTTATAAAATAAAATATATTTAAAAAAAAAACACATTAGAGATTACTAATAAATAAAAATTGAATAATATTTTAATTATTTAATTTATTATAAGAAAAAAAATGGATTTTCAAAAATATATTGAAAATTTTAATAAAAAAGAAATTAAAAATTACATTATTACAATAGAAAAAATGAATATTAAAGAAAGTAAATTTTATCCATTATTAAATCATATTGAATTATCTTATACTGAATATCAACTGTTTAATACAATTAAACAAATATCAGAAACTTTTATGTTCTTATATAAAACCTTAAATTATTATTATTATCTTTATAATTCAAAAAAATATGGTTTAATTATAATTTATGTAAAAAAAAATAAATTTAATTGGTACAAAATAGATGAAAAAAAATTAAATTCTTATATAATTTATGATAAATGTATTGATTAAATTAATTTTATTTATAAAATCTAATAATAATCATTAATGTTATCACAAGCTTTAGATGCAATTTCAACATTTCCTTGTGATATACCTAACACTTTTGGTCCATCACAATAATTATTAGTTACTGGAAATGGAATATAAATATCTTTAGAGCATTTGTATTTTTTATTGGATATATGTTTAGATAATTTTTTTAATCTACAAGAACAAGTAGGTACAGAATCAACTAATTGATTATTGTATTTAGTATTAATTTTTGAATTTTGACAACTACAATTTGGCATTTATATATAATAATTATATAAAATATAATATGACTGGTTGGTATATTACACTAAAATTTAATATAAAAATTGAAAAATAATTAATTATAATTATATAAATAATAATAATTATGAAACGACAGACATTAATTACTGAATTTTATAAATCAATTATGGAAAAAAAAGTAATTGTAATAAGAGGATATAATATTTTAACTGATTCATGGCATTGTATTATATGTGGTCAAGATATGGGTCCAACTAATCCTAGACAATTTTGTAGAAAAACATATTGTGAAAATGATAATTTTTATTATATAAATAACTAAATTATTGTGTTTTATTTATAAATTTTTAATATTTTTATTTAATATATTAAAATGAGTGAATTTTATTCTTATCCTCCAAAAATTTGTGAAATAATTGAAAATTATCAAAAAGATTATATCACTAAAGTTAAATCTGGTATTTGTATTGAAAATAATAATTTTTTTGATAACTTTATACATGAGTTAAAAGAAAAATATATTGAGGAAAATATATCAGAAGAAATTTATTCTTTGGATATTATAAATATTATTAATGAATTTTATAAAGTTAATAAACAAGTTATTTGGGATAATTATTGTTTTGATTCAGAAGATATTATTGAAATTAGTTATGATGATTTTCTTTCAGTACCAACTAAAGACGATTTTGAATTATTAAAAAAAGAATTAGAAGTGGATACATTAGAAGATAATTTAATAGATAAAGTTTATTCAGTTTTAGAAGGAATTAAAAGATTTATTCCTAAGGATGAAAATGATTTTATTGATTATAAAAATATAATTATTTATATAATTAGATTTAGTATTTTAAGAAAAGATGCTATTAAAAATATTTCAAAAGATGAACTTGCTGATACTGGATTAAATTTTATTAATGAAAGATATTTAACTGAACAATTTATTAATTTATTAGATAAAAAACATTTAAAAATAATTGTTAAAAACACTACTTTTTATTCATTAAAATATTTTAGAGAGTATAATTAAAATTATTTGATTCTATTGGTCCAAAGTATATATACTAAGAAAATACCTAAAAAGTTTTTAGCAAATAAATCTAAAATATTATACATAGTGTTTTTTTTATCGTAAGACAATAAAGCAGCTATTCCATACATTGACCAACTTATAACAAAAAATACATACATTCCAATTTGATCAATTGTACTATCTTTAGTAATATATTTATCATAAATAATTTTAAAGTATAATGCGAATGGAATAAATCCTAACGCAACTGCAGTTTTTGTATTTAATAGATTTATTTCACTAATTAATCCAAAAATTAACATTAAAAGATTTAGAACAATAACTTCTACAATAATATTTTCATTAGATTTAATAAATGAATTTATATTTTTTGTATTACCTGTATCTAAATATGCCATTAAAGTAACCAACATTGTTGGAGTTGTTATAATCCAATCAAAATATCTAGTAGGAGTTATATTTTTAGAAGATGATAAATTATTTACCATCCAATAATAATAGAAAAATTCTACAGTCTGTACACCTAGTTCAATTTTTAATAATTCTTTAAAGATTTGTTTATCTTCTGGTACATCAATACTTAACCCGTAAAAATCAATTATACCAGTTATAAATTGTATAAATAAAGAAATATTTGCAGATTCTTGAATCATTATAATATAATAAAGAAATTATAATTTATTAAATAATAAATTGATGATAATAATAACTAATTACTTTTACATATGACGATTCGACAACATATTTATTATTTGAATTAATGATTTCTTTAATTGGTACCCAACATAATCCAGAATTATATCCATTATAATTTAAAATTAATTCACTTTCAAAATCTTTTATTAATTGATTTGATTGTTCATAATTTTTTTGTTTAGATTCAATTGGTCCATTTATAAAAGGTTTACTCTTAAAATTAATATAATAATGAGAATTACTTTTATATTTATATATAATATTATATTCAAATGTTTCCTTTATCCCTAGATCTTCATTCATTATTCTAATAATTTCTTTATTAAAATTACAAGAATATATTTCAGAATTTGGTAAAATTAGTTTATCTTTTGCAATACCAACTAAAATATTGTTATCATACAAAATTAATAAAGATAATTTTTTTATTGTAGTATTAATGTCTTTTAATGGTAAAGGAATTGGTATTGGCGTTGTTTTTTTAGGTTTATAATAATTAAAATTAATAAAATCATTATAATTTTTATTATCATCAAAATCTATTAGATTTTCATTGCTTTTATTTACAAATATATTTAAAAATGAATAATTACTTATAATACTCATTTTAATTAAGAATTAGTAAAAATATTATATTAAATATTTAATAATATAAGATATTCAATTTTTTATAATTGAATGATAATTTTTTATAAACCATATAAAATATTTTTATATATATGTAAATTATATATGGAATTTGTTGGTCCTTGGGTTGGTAAAGGTTTAGTTACTGTAATTGAAAGTAATGATAGTGTTAATACTTCAGAAACAGAAGTTAGAGTAGAAGTTACTGAAATTAGTAAAAATAACTATAAACTTTCTATTGGTAGTTTAGAAGGAAGAGAATTATATTCATTATTTGGTTTTTATAATAATAAAACTAAAAGTATTGATACACCTAGTAATGTTGGTAATGGTTTCTCAACAACTTATTTTAAAGATAACTGTGTTGTTATTCACTCTTTTTGTTATTATGATTCTAAAAAATTTCAAAAAGTTTCAGGTAATGTTACATTAGTAAGACCTCCAAGATGTTAAAATTTTTCTTTAAGTGAAAAATACTTTTTTTTATATTTTAAGTATTTTTTTTGTAAATTTACATTTGTTTTATCTGGATTTGTTTTATCAATTCTATCTTTATCATGTTCTGGAGGTGAATAGATAGAATATAATTTTAATTTTTTTTTAGAACTAGTATTTTTTATTTCATGTTTACATCCTGCTGGAATTATTATACCTATACCATCGAATAATTTGTGTACTTTATCATCAATAATTGCTACTCCTTTGCCTTCTTCTATCCTTATAAACTGATCATGATCCGGATGTGTTTCTAGGTGGATACCATCGTTTGGTTCAATACTCATATATACAAATTGTTGTTTTCCAGTATAAACAACTTTTCTGTATAAATCATTTTTTTTGGTTTCTTCTTCAACATTTTCATAAAAAACAGTAGATTTTTCCATATATTATCCTATATATTATATAAAAATTGATATTATTATTATATTTGAAATGTATTCTAATATAAAATGGATATTTCGTTTTTAGATTATTTGTCTGATGGGTATGAAACCTATTTTGATTTATTACCAACATCTAAATTATCTAATTATAAACATAGAATATATACAACAATTTTAAGTGATGAACAAATTGATATGTTTAAATATATGATGAAAAGAATACCTTTATCCAAAGAAGAATTGATTACAAGATTTATTACTGATTTTTCTGGTGAAATTTATTTTAATCAATTTATAGAAGTAATAAATGAGTATAATCCTAATTTTAATAATATTTTATTAAAAAAAGAATATTTAAATAAATTTATTTTAAAAAAGAATATAAGATTTGTAAAAAGTTATATAGAGTTTAGAAAAAATAATGGAATTAATAATAATTCTATAAATTGTAATAAATTACAAATTAAAGAAATTTGTGATAAAAATGTATATTATTGGCTAATAGAAAATGATATGTTAATATTAGATATTTTGATAAAAAAGAAAATAATTTATGATTATTTATTTTTAGGATATGCAGATTTAGAAAATTTAAATAGAATTTTAAAAAAATTTAATTTTAGTATTGATGATTTTAAAAACTTACTAATTGAGAAAATTAATAATAATTATAAATTAATAATATTATTAGAGTTAATTAAAAATAAAAAAATAGAAATAATATATTATTTATTTGAAATTATTAATTCAGATATTTTAATTAATAAATATGCTATTGATGATATTATTTGTAAACTAATTGAATTAGCTAACTATAAATTATTTAAATTTATTTTTAAAAAAATAATTTTATTAAAATATTCTTACAGTAATTATAAAATTAAAGAAAAATTAATTCATTTAACTAATAATTATGAAAATATTGCTTATGATAATAATAAAATAATTTATGAGTTAATTAAATTAGGTATAAATCCACCAAAATATAGTAAATATTGCAATATTGCTAAAAATATAACTATTGTTGATAATTAAATTTATGTTAAAATAAGATAAATTGCTGATACAAGTAGTGCAATAATTACTAACCAATTCATTTTAGAATTATTTTTAACTGGAGTACCATCTGGATTCTTTTTTTTAGCAAACATATTCATTAAATAATATATTAAGCTTAAAACAAGTATAATTACTATAATCCAAGTAGTTAGATCCATTTCACAATCTGATTTATTATCATTTTGAATTAAATATTTAACCATTATATATATAATTATATATTGAAAATTATTTTATAATAAATTTATTTAATATTAATTTTATGATATATTACAAGTATAATAACTTATCAATTTAATTGAAAAGAATATTATAATAATAATTATTAGATAAAGTACTAAATAGTAATTATTATGAATTGAATCTAAATCATTTATATTATTTATATTAATATCATCCATTTATATTATATTTATACAATTTATTTTTATTAAAATCATATTATTATATTTAACACTGATGATATATTTGTAAAAAATAATAGCTATATATAGAAAAATTGAAAATTAGAATAATATAAATAATTAATCAATATAATATGACAAACTTTGAAAATAACTTTTCCTTTTTAGTAAGGAATTATAATTCTTCAAATTTAAAAAAATATAATGAAGAAACTATAGCAAAAAAGTCTGAAAATATTGAATGTAGAAATAATAAAAAAAAATTTAATTATTTTGATTTAAATTTAAATGATTTAGTTAAAAATTCAAATATTTCAAATTATTTTTTAATTAAACCGTTTGAAATTAGTTTTTCTGATAATAAATATGATAAACATATATTAAATGTGTTTAAATATACTTTTGTATCTTCTAGAACACAAAATATATTTAGAATAAAAAATAAATCTGAAGTTTTAAATTTAGAATCAGGAATCAAAGTAGAATCAGGAATCAAAGTAGAATGTGTATTAAATGGTACTTTATACAAAGTATTTTCATATTCAAAAGATTTATCAAAATCACCTAAATTACCATCAATTGAGAATATAATTAATATAAATCCTCAAATTGAAATTAATAAAGAATTAATTACAACAAATACATCATTAAATAAATTATATATAAATCAAAATGATATAAATTTAGATCTGATTAATTTTTATGAAATAAAATATGAAAATTATAAAGAGGAAAAAATAGAATTAAAGGAGAATTGGATTTCAAATATAATTACTGGATATCATAAAAATAAAGATAATTTAATAAATTTAGAAAAATATTGTAATGAAAAAAGTATTCTTTATATTGATGAAACAAATAATTTTATAATAATTCGTACTAGCAGTGATTTAAAATATTGTAAAAATGATGATAAAAAGATTGACTTAAATCTAGATCAAATATTAAATTTTGAATTTTATATTTGTCCTTTAATTTGGCCAGAAAATCCAACTCTTCGAAATTTATCATCAATACATTTAACATTTATAAAAAATGTTAAGTTAAAAGTTCTTGAATTTTTTAATAATAAATATGGAATAACTCAAGAATATATAAGCTTTTATATTGAAAATATGTTAAAATCAAAATATTTTAGAATAGGTGTATCGCATGTAGATTCTAAAAATTTTTTAAGTACAATGTATGATAATCATGATTTAGATAAAGTTATTTATAATTTAGAGATTGATTCAGAATATTATAGAAATTGTGAAATTATAACTAGATATAAAACAAGTGAATATCAAAATTATTTAAAAAAAATAGAATCTACATCTGTAGAAACTATTAAAACAATAAAAATTTATGATAATAACAACTTAGTTGGATTATCGCATAAAAATACAGATAAATATATTAAAAATGATTTTAAGTTTGAATTTATCCATAATTCTAAATTTTATACTTTTAAGCCTGATGATAATTTATCTCAAAATATAAGAAAAAATATTAAATTAGTTATAGATAAATTAATTAGTAATGATACATATAATAGTTCAGTTTATGAATTTTATTCATCAAATTTAATTCTTAATGGTATATTAACTGAAAGTGAAATTTCAACTAATTTAGAATATATCTTAAAAAAAAAAATTATAGAAAAAAATTATCCAATTACAGATATATTAAAAAACATTTTAAAAATTAATAAAAAAGATGAAATATATTGTGAGGATGAAGAAATATTTAAAGAAATTAATCAATTAGTTGATATTAAAGAACTTACAGATATATCAATAGGATCTGATGAAAATAAAATATATAAATATAAACGTTGGAATAATAGTGGGTGTATTTTAACAAAGGCTGATGAATGGAAAAATATAAATAATCCAAAAGAAATGTATTTAAAAATTTATCCATTTATAATCGATTCCAATAATAAAATAAGATTTCTAAAAAATATTAGATCTTTAAATTCTAATCATATTCAATTATTAGAAAATATTAATAATTGGATTTATCCTTATATTAAAAATATGTATAATCATGAGTCTAAATTCATACAATCTTATATAAAAATGTATATTAATGTTAAAATTTTAGAAATAAATGTAACACATATCAACGTGTCTACTAATATAGATTTTAGATCAACTGTTGATTTATTAAATGTAATATTTAATTTAAATTTAAGATCTTCATATTATTTAGAAATACCAATAAATAATGTAGTATATAAATAGTTAAATAAAATTTCTAAAATAATAAATTAAATATATTGAAAATATTAATATTTTTATTTCTAAATTAGAGTTATAATTTATAAATATAGAATTAAAAAAAAATTTTAAAAATATAAATAATCCGAATATAATTGAAATATATCCAAATATATATATTATATTTGTAAATATAAATCTATAATTAGTTGTTGTTCTAAAATTAATTCTTAATGGAAAATTATCTTTCTTACAAATTGAACAAATATTTGCTAATTTTTTTGCACATTTTACACAATATAAGTAATTACAATTTATACATAATTTTTTTGTTGGATTTAATTTATAACATATTATACATTCTTTTTTTTCTAAATTTTTTTTTGATTTTTTTTTACTATTATTTTTTTTATTTATGGGTATAATCATATTTATTTTATATAAACATAATAATTAAAATTTATTTAATAAACATTTTATTTATAAAAATTATAAATAGTTAAATATATATTAAAATAATGAATTTTAATGAAGAAATAAATAAATTAATTAATTATACTGAAAATAAGCATTATATAAAATTTACTGATAAATATCCTTTAATTACAATGTTGTTATATATAGGATTATTAATTTATGTTTTATATAATTTGAAGGAAAATTATAAAAAATTAAAATTAAGAAAAAATACAGATTTTTACACAATCTTAATAATTTTATTATTATTTATTGGTATTCATAGTTTTTTTTATACAACAGAACACATCGTAAAATTTGAGAAAAAAACTATTGAAAAGTATAAACAATTAAAAAAAATAAAAGAACAATTAATTTATGAATTAAAGAATAATGATATATATCAAAATGATCCAAAGATAATTGAAAAACAACTTAAAAAGATAAATAATTTAGATAGTGAAATGAAAAATATAGAAACAGAATTATTAAATCACTCAAAAGTAGAAACTCAAAATGAAATAATAAGTGAATTAAATAATTAATCTTAATAAATTTTAGTTAAAAAGTTATTATAAAATAAAATAGTTAATAATTTATATTTTTTATCATTATTTATTTTTACAGATAATTCAATATTACACCAGGTATTTTTAGGATAATTTAATATAATAATTTTAAGTTGTGGTAATAGTTTGAATAGATTATCTAAATTCCATGGAAAAAATATATAATTATGTATAAAATTTAATATAATACTATATTTACTTTTTTTTTCATTATTAATTGCTTTTAATACAATATTAAATGTAAACAAACTATTATTTAAAAAATTATCCATTAATTTTTTATTTTCATAATCAAATAAGTAGTAAGCTGTATTATTTAATAATTCTGAACTCATTTTTTTTAGATAAATTATCGTGTTATTAGTATTTTTAGTAATTATCTCTTTTTATTACTATATATAGAAAATACTTTATACAATTAAAAAATTGAAAAATTATATTAGCTAATTTTATTTAAAAAAATGATTTTTAAATATTATATTATCTTATATTACATTCTTTTTTAATATATATAACCTATGGAGTATGATAAAAATACATTACCTTGGCATTTCCCAGGTCCTCCTCTTGAAAAAAAAAGGGAAAGCTAAAGTTTGATTTTTTTGAATGGGAAGATACTAGAGATTTATTTTGGTTTATTGGCGTTATGGCCATATCTGAATCATCAATTAATAAAGGATTTAAGCTTGATGATTATAAAAAAGTAGTAATTTTATTGGCAAAATCCATGTGGAATATTCAGGATTATGCATCAAAACAATTATTTGATCCTGTTGCAATGGAAGCCAGAGTTATCGTTGAAGCTGTTTGTACCTATATGTTAGGAGAAAGACCAATTAATTTGGGAGAAGCTATTCATAAAATAACTCAAATGAATAAAATTCTTTCTAATCCTTTAAGAATTTTAAGAGATTTTGGATGTATGGGAGTTCATTTAGATAATAATATAATGAATAATAATATAACCAGAACTGATGAAAATACAGCATTGGCGATAATTCAAACTGTTTTTGATGTACTGATTTTAATTAGAGATGATATAATTTGTAATCATAAATTTGATGCAGATATTGCATTAAAAAAACTTTGTGAAAATAGGAAAAGATTATCTTCTGAAAGAATGTCTTTAGAATCAAGAAACATTAGTAAAAAAAAATCTTGTGCTGATGAATCTAAAATTGAAGGCTGTCGTCGTATCAATTTAGGTTGTCCTTATCTTCATAAAGATGATGATGGATTTGATGTAAATGAATCTTTAAAATATTGTGAAATTATAAATAATTTTAAAAAGAAGAAATCTAAAAAAGCAAATATAGAATCAGTCAAAGTTATTTCTGTAAATGAAATTGAGAAAAAATTATTAGAGAATAAAAATACACAAGATAAAAAGAAAGAATTAACTATTTTACACCTTTGCACATTTAAAACGCCGAATTAACGACGAAAAAATAAACAAAAATGCAAAAATTTGATTATAATCCGTCTTGAAACGGATATGAATTTTAAGAATGTATTTCTCTACAAAATATATCTGGTCGTTTTCCTGTTCGTAGAACCGATTTGACTATATTTAACATATTTTGCACAGCATTCTTATCTCTGTTATGGAATATTTCGCTTTTATGCTTAACCGACTTACATCGTAATAATCCATGACATATTTCTGTTTTTCCCTCTTTTATTAATTTTGGTTTCTTGCTTGGTCTTTCCAAAAAATATTCTAATTCTGCATTACAACAATTACATAATTTTGATGTTCTAAATTCATTTACTAAAAATGTGGTATAACCAGCATTTCTAAATATTCTTCTAAATTTTTTACATATTACTGGTTCTTTTCCCTTCATATTATAATCGCCTTTATCGTAATCTCCCATAACAAATATAGTTTCTTCTGGTTTTCCATATTTTTTTTGAAAATTATTTATCATTTTATTTTCGCTTTTTTGAGTATTTGTAAATGCATTTAATTTAAATTTTCTAAAACATCTTTGTTCATAATGTGAATATAGTTGATAATTTAATTTATTCTTTTCAACACAATATGTTTTAAATTTGTCATAAGAACATGTTTTTGAATTTAATTTTGATAGTGTTGTTTCTAATTCTTTTACTGACTTTTCATTTATAATAGTTTCTTTATTTAATTTATCTTTAATTTTACTATATTTTTTCATTCGTGTTTCTAATCTTCTTTGGTTTTGTGTATAACGAAATGTTATTAAATTATCATTTTCATCTTTATAACCACAATATATTAAATCGCTGTAATTGGGGTCAGCAACAACAAACTTTTTATGTTTAATATTATCTACATTTGCTTTTTCAATATAATCAATATTTTCTTCTTGACAACATTTTTTATTTGCATATGTTTTTGCTAATGGTTTTCCATTTTTATCAACTTTTACAAATAATACACAGCATGATATACCATCAGTTCTTATCATGTAAGAAAATGTATAATTTTTACCTTTTTTGAATACTCTTTTATTTAACTTAAAATATTTATTCCATAATTCAAAATATTTATTTTCTTTTTTATAAGTTGTTAATAATTTGCTATCGTATTCATCACCCATAAAATTTTGAATTAATCCACATGTGTCTATACATACATTTTTAGGAATAATATTAGTTCTTAATGGTAATACATTAAATAATCTTATTTGTTTTTCATCATTTTGAATTCTTATATTATTGTTTTTTTCTAATTCAGTTGAAATATGAAACATACCATAAAGAAAGTATTGTGTATTTAATTTAAGTTCATAATAAATATTATTTTCTTCAAATTCTGTTTTATTTGGAAATAATTTTAATTTTTGTTCCTTAATCCAATTATGATATTTAACATCACTTGTAAATTCTCCAAATGTAATTAAATCTTTCTTAACTTTATTTATTTCTTCATATAATACCTTATGTAATTGCTTTCTAATTTCCTTATCTTTATTATTTTTAGTTATTTCTTCACGTTTTGCCTTAATATCAAATACAATATTAACATATCTATTAAGATGGTCAATAAAATGTTCTTGAATATTATTTGTAATATTAGTAATCATATCTATCGCTTCATAAGCAAGAATATATGATAATTTATCATAATAAAGAACTTCATTATTAGCAATAGTTAATAAATAATGATTTTTATAAAAGTCATTTAGTGTTTTTAATTGTTGAGGCATTTTTTCTTCAGTATAACCACCACTATTACATTTACGTTTTGTAATAACTTTAAAAATATCACAAATATATTCTTTATCTAAAACTGGAAAAGGTTGATTATTTTCATAAAGATGCAATAAATATAATTTTAAGAATTGGTATGAATGAATAACAATTTTATTGGTTCTTATGGTAATATCATTAATAACTGGTAATAAATCATTATCTCTTATAACATTCTTAATATTGTCCTTATTAGTTTTCATGTAATCAAAATTTTCTTCATCTTTTTTCTTTTCTTTAACTTTTGGTTTTGATTTTTTCATTTCTATATATTATTACTAAAGATTATATTTTAAATAGTTTTACGCATTAAAAATTATTAATAAAAAATTGATATAAAATTATATAAATTAATAATTATTAAATTATATAATGACAGATAATAAAATACCTTTTGAAAAATCATTTGCATCACATGAAAAAGCAAAATATTGGAGCGATAAAAATGAATTAAAACCTGAAAATATTAAACCGGAGAAAAACACAACGAGATAGTAGATAATTAATTAAAAATATTACAATTAATGCTGGTTATGCAAATTTAAAAATTTGGAAGTGTGATATTTGTCAAGCTAAATATTCATCAGGAGAAAAATTATTAGAATATAATTGTGAAACATGTAGTAATAATTGTAATTTAATTAAATATATTTCATTTGCCGATTGCCCTGGGCATCAGGAATTAATAACAACAATGATGAGTTCAGTAGCGTTAATGAAAGGAGCAATCGTAATTGTTTCAGTAGAAACCAGTTTAAAAGAAAAACCTCAACTAAGACAACATTTATTAACAGCTAAATTGGCAAATATCTCCAATATAATTATTTGTTTGAATAAATGTGATTTACAAAGTAAAAGTATTGTTATTGAAAGATATAATGAATTAAATGATATTTTATTAGAATTAGGAATTATACCTAATATTATTATACCCACATCATTTACAAACAGTTGTGGTAAAAATTTTCTTATTGAAGCAATTGATAAATATTTTAGTAATAATCAAACTTCAACAGGAAATACATTATTCAGAATTACAAGAACATTTGATATTAATAAACCAGGTACGCCATATAATGAAGTATTAGGTGGATGTTTAGGAGGAACATTAGTTTCAGGAAATTTAAAAATTAATGATGAAGTTGAAATAAGACCTGGTATTTTAACAAAAGGTAAAAATGGAAGATATACTTCTGAACCAATTTTAACAACATTATCATTTGAAACTAATAATAATATTATTGAAGAAATAAATCCAGGTGGATTAGTTGCTATTCGTACAACTGTTGATCCGTATTTTTGTAAAGGTAATAATATGTTATGTGGAAATGTACTAGGACCTGTAGGACAATTACCAGAGGTTTATCATGACATTGATATTCAATTTACAAAAATTAATGACATATGGGAACCAAAAAATGGAGATCAAATATTTTTACAAATTGAAAATATGACATCTGAAGCTCGACTTACAAAAATTAAAGGAACAAGGTTTTCAATACAATTAATTAAACCAACATGCATTAGTAAAGATTCAAAAATTTTAATTTGTAGAAAACAACCAATGATAACAATTGTTGGTGTTGGTGAACTAATTTAATATCAGTAAATTTATCTTATTTTATTTAATTCCATTAAATATTTATTATCTTTCTTAAGTTCAATTATAATAAAATTACATTTTTCATAACATTTAATTGCATATATATTGTCCTTATCGACATACAAAATATATTTTTTAATATTTTTAAAATTATCAAACATATTTTTAATAAGTAAATTAATATTTTTTTGACAAAATTTTAGATTTCTGTATTTCTCATTAGTGTGTACCATTGTTAAAACACATTTATCGATCGAAATCATTGATATACTAGCAATTGTAATAATATCATAATTAACAGGGTTGTATATAATTTGATAAAAAACTTTATGATTATAATTTAGGTATGACAAAATATCTTCATCTAAAATTTTTGTATAAGTAAAATTTATATCACTTGGTCTATGTTTCTTTAATAAACTTTCAAAATTAGTAATAAATTTTTTATCTAATTTAAAAAATGAAATTAGTCCGCAAATATCACAAAAACATATTTATATTTGATTTTCTTATGTATTAATGTTTTAAAAATATTCATATTATAATAGTATATTAGATAAAAAATTTATAATGCTTAAAAAGTTAAAATTGCTTTATAATATTTCTTTATTGTAACAATGGTGTTTGGTGTCCTTATTGTGCAAATAAAAAATTATGTTATAATGAAGACTGTCTTGATTGTTTCAATAAATCATATGCATCTCACAAAGATGTTATAAAGTGGAGCATAAAAAATATTATTAAACCACGAAATGTTTTTAAAGTTTGTTATAAAGAATTTATATTTGATTGCGATAAATGTGGAAATGATTATAATAAATATTTATCTAATAATACTGGTTGTCCTCATTGTCAAAATAAAACTGAAACAATATTATATGAATATTTATATAATATATATGTAAATATAATAAAGCAATATAAAGTTGTTTGGTGTAAAAATATAAGATTTATTCCTTTTGACTTTTGTATTGAAGAAAATAAAATTATTATTGAACTTGATGGAAGACAACATTTTGAACAAGTAAGCAATTGGTCATCTCCAGAAGAACAATTAGAAAATGATAAATACAAAGAAAAATGCGCAAATAATAATGGTTATTCTGTTATTCGTATATTACAATCAGATGTATTCAACGATATATATGATTGGAAAACTGAATTAATAAATAATATTGAAAAAATAAAAACAGACAATATTATTCAAAATATTTATATGTGTAAAAATAATGAATATGAAAATTTTATTAATTAATTTCAGTTTGACTTTTTAATTTTGCCTTTCTATTTAAGTATGCTGTATGTCTCCATTCTTTTAATTTTTCTGGATTTGTTTCTTTTATTTTCTCCATATACGTTTTTGCTTTTTCTTTAACAACATTACTATTCTTTTCATAATATTTTTTATTCCGTTCTGGATTAGTATATAACTTTAATTTTTCTTCTAACTCAACATTCTTTTTTTTTGAGTTCTTCAATTTCAAGTTTCAAAATATCAATTTCTTCATTCATATTTTATTTACTATAATTATATTATAACATAATTTTAAATATTTTATGCCATAATATTAAGTATATGACATCTAAACATAAAAGCGAAGATTATAAATTATCTGCCGTAGAATATTATTTGGTCGGTGATAAATTACAATTAGAAGTATGTGAAATATTTAAATGTAGTCCAAGAAGTTTAATAAGATGGGTTGAAAAATATAAAAAAGATGGTGAAATAAAAAGAGAAAATAGAAAACCAGTTGCATATAAAGTTCATAAAGAACATGTTAAATTTTTATTATATGAAATTAAAAAGAATAAAACAATTACAATTACAGAATTAAAACATAAATTAAAAGAAAATTTTAAGATTGAATTAAGTCGTTTTCATATCAATAGAATTGTTAATGATAACAATATTACATTAAAAATAACAAGAATAAGACATGAACCAGAAAAGAGATTTGGAAAAGAAATAAATATAAATCAAAAATTAAAAGAATTCTATGATGAAATAAAAAAGCATAAATTAGAAGATATTATATGTATTGATGAGACAAGTATTAGTGGATTACAGAAAAGACATCAATATTATAGTGAATTAGGTAAAAGATGTGTAATAAAAACACAATCACAAGAAGTATTCAAAAAATATACTGGAATATTTGCAATATCTTATAATGGTGTTTTAGGTTGGGATTTATATGAAAAAGGTGGCATTGATAGTGATAGATTATATGAATTTTTAGAAAAACACATTACTACAAAATATAAAAATAAATTAATAATTTTAGATAATGCAAGTAGTCATAGAAACGCAAAAATAAAGGAATTAGTGAATAAGCATAACACATTATTATATAGTGTTCCATATCAACATTTTACAAATAGTATTGAAAATTACTTTAGTATGATGAAATCAAGATTGTATAAATTAGATGGTTTAACTCATAAAGAACTAAAAGAAAATATTAATAAGGTAGTTAAAGAAATACCAAAAGAAAAATATGAAAATATCATAAAAGGAACATATAATAGAACTGAAAAATATGTTAAGAAACCTTCAAATAGAAGAAAAACATTAAAAAATTATAAATAATTTGCATATTTAAAAGGTCAGCATTTTAAATGTGCAAAGGTGTAAAAAGTAATAAAAAAAAAAGAATTGATATATTAATAAAAATCACAATTAGTAAAGTTACTAACGAAATTATTAATATAATAAAAAGTAAAATGGATATTAGTAACATATAGTGTTATAGACTAATAATTAAAAAAAAATTGAATTTTTATTTATACTAAATAGTAATAATTAATAATGGAAAATTTTAATAAAATAGTGTGTGTTAAAGATTTAGAACGTGAGATGAAATCAAATAGATTGAATATAAAAGAAATTAATTTTGATCCATCAACTATTAATTTAAAAATTAAAAGTAAGAATTCAAATTTTATTAAAGAACATTGTCAAAATATTGTGGATATATTTTTAGAAAATGTTACTAAACAATTTCCTTTAATAAATACACCAAATATTATAACGATATCATATTATTTGAAGAAAGAAATTTTTGATATAGAATGTTATATGGATAATTCTTCAAATTATTATTATGATATAATATGGAGTATTGAACAGGATTCAAAAACTATATATTTAAGATGGGTTGATAAATTTGATATTATTGATAATACAATAGATTTTAAAGAATACGGTATTGATGAATTAAAAATCAAAAATAAAATTACAGAAATCATTTGTGATTTTATAAATAAATTTTCAAATTATCAATTATTTGAATCAGTTGAAGAATTATATAAATATCTAAAATATAATTGTATTTTTCGAAATAATATTAATATAAAAAAAAAAATTGGTATTATTAATGATACTATAGATGATAATATTATTCATCATCGTAATTTATCAATAATTGAAATCCTTGAATGCATGAATATTAGATTTAAAAATTTAGAAAAATTAAAAGAATTAATTAATTATTTAGATAAAATCTTACCAGTTAAAAAAAGAACAAAAAGTAATTATAAAAATTTAAAAATACCTTTTGATCTTGTTAAATATACCTGGGATGAACTTGGTAGTATAAAATGTTTAGTAAGTGAATGGTGTAAAAATAATTAACTATATGTTAAATTAACTACTTTTTGAATATCAATATCGATATTATTTATATAATATTTTTCAAGTAATCGAAGATTATTTTGTTCTTTCATACTTAAAATCCATTGAAAGTTATTTTTTGGAATAATTTTAGATGAAATTTTATTTGCTCTTTCATAATGAAAATCAGACGTAACAATATATACTAAATCATAGTTATTTTTAGTATTATTTAGATATTTTTTTAAGAATATAAAATTTTCAACAGTATTAGTAGAATTATAATCAATTATAAAATTATTTTTTTTAATAAAAGCGTTATTATTAAGTTCATTAAACATTAATTGAGCCTCAGTTATTTCTAGAGTTGAATTTTTATTACCACCAGTTAATAACCAATCAATTTTATATTCATTTTGTAAATTAAATTTTTTAACAAAGTCTATTGAAGTATTTACTCTATCATATAATATATCTATTATATTACAACCTAAAAGTACTAACAGAATAATATTCATTTTATAATTATTAAAAATTATATAATCTATAAAAATCAATTTTTATTTACAATTAAATTTATAAATTCATCATCATCTAATTGTTTTTTTTCACCATACTTATCCTGTAAGATTAATTCAATTATATTTTCAATTAAATAATTATCTGGTTTTAATTTTAACATTTCACCAGATTTAATATTTAACAAAATAAAATCTTTTTTTCCATAAATTTTTTGCATAAAACATTTAGAATAAATCCAATAATATATAATTAATTGTAATTTATGATCTAAATTTAAATGATCTACACATTTAAATTCCCAAATATTTTTAGAATCAATGGCATCTAGTCTTGATGTAATATGTATATTACCAAATTCTTTATGTTCGTAAATAAAACAATTTTCTTGATTTGATGATATTAGAGGAACTTCAAATTTAATATTTGGATCTAAAATAAAATTCATATAATTATGACATTGAAAAACATGATTTATATCTAACCAATCATATTTTTTTATTTGAGCAATTTTTGCATATAATTTATTATTTAATGCCTGATATATATTACCAATTAATAAAAAATCTTCAGGTTTAGTAGCAGGGATTTTTAATTTTTTAATATATTTTTTTAAATCATCTAAAATTGGATTTAATTCAGATATTTGTGTTTCTAAATAATTTTCAATTGTAGAATTTTTTTTTAATAAAATTCTTTCATATATAGCAGGTATTACAAGACCATTTAAATCTGAAACATCTTCCCATGTAATAACTTCTTTATTTGAAATAATATTTGTAATTTTAATTTTATTAGGTATATCTATTTTTATAGATGGTTTTTTAATTATTTCATATAAATTATTTTCTTTTGAATAAGTAATAATATTTAGAATTAAATCAATAGTTTTGGGATTTAAAAATTTAATTAAATCTGTTACACTTGTTTTTTTTATTTGTGTAGATTTTAATCCTAAATTAATATTTTCTAAAATTTGTTCATTAACAATAATATAATTTAAATTTTCATTTTGTTTAAGATATTTAATATTTAAAAAATTTAATGGTTTATATTTATTATCTTGAATAACTATAAGTTTATATGATGATCTAGTAGCACCCACATATAAAATATTTGGACATATATTATTAGAATCATTTGACTTTAAAAAAAATTGTGTATATGAATCATCAAAATTATATAAAATTATTACTTTTCTTTCACGACCCTTTGCTTGATGATATGTTGTAAAAACTATTTTATTTGATATTACCTTTTCATCTAACTTAGAATCATCTGATACTGGTGTTATACATTTTAGACCATGTTTTACTAAATAATTTTCTAATTTTTTAAAAGGTGGTTCTAATGATTTAATACTAGGTGATAAAATAAATATATCCTCTTCTTTAATTCCTTCTTTTTTAATCATTGATCTAATTTGTTTACCTAATTTTCTGTATAGAGTATAAGAATTACCTACATAATAATCTACAGGAGGACCAGATTTTACTGTACAAATTCTTTTTTTATTCAACATAATTTTATTTACAAACCATGAAATTTGATCGGTTAATCTATATGATGTTGTTAAATTTAACTTTTCAAATTCAATATTCCATATTTTATCAGCTAAAGTTAAAAATTTTGAATCAGCTCCCTTAAATTCATATATAGCTTGATATCTATCGCCTAAAATTACGATTCTTGGTATCGATTTTGTATCATTAATAAATTTTCTTACTAAATTATAATAATCTTGAGCCATATCTTGAGTTTCATCAATTAATAAAATATCAATTGGTTTAATATCTTTATATTTTATAGGTTTATTTTGAAACAATAATCTTTTTATTTCTTCATCTGTATATGCTGATTCATCATAAAAATTTACAGCTAAACTATGATATGTATGAATTATCATATTTTTAATTGCTAATCTATTTACTTTTTTTCTAACTTCTCTTTTTAACATATTATTATAAGTTATTTGTATTATATTCGCGTTTGGATGTCTCAATGCCATATGTAAAATAGTAGTTGTTTTCCCAGAACCTGCAACAGCATCAACTAATATATTATTATTTGATTCAACAATTAATTCTTGTTCCATGGATAAAACAATATCTATAATTGCTTGATTATTTTCTAACAAGTTTAATTCTTTTTCTAAATCATCTTTTACATTATCTTTTTTTAAATTCATTATTAAGTTTACTTATATAAAAAAAAATAATTATTTTCATTCTAAAATATTATTTTTTTTTAAATTTTTAGCATGTAAATTTCAATATTTTGTAATGTATTTTTTTATAATATAAATATAATTTATATGAGGAAAATACCTATAGAAATAGAAAATCCTTTTGACAATTATATAATAGAATTATCAGATATAACATTACCAGTTGTTTATGATTATGGTTTTCAACCAAATACAATTACGACTTTATCAAATATTGTTGCAATAATTGTTGTTATCTTATTATTTAAATCACAATATTATTTAGCAGCATTTTTTGTAATTGTATCGTATTTTTTTGATTGTTTAGATGGACATATGGCAAGAAAATATAATATGGTAACAATATTTGGTGATTATTATGATCATATTTCAGATATCTTAAAATTTTTATCAATTTTAACAGCTATGTATATTATAAATTCAAAAAAATTTTTTGAGATTTTACCTTTTATAATTACATTATTAGTATTATCTCTTATACATATGGGTTGTCAAGAATTATATTATAATAAAGATCAATCACAAACATTAGATTTTTTTAAAAAATCATGTCCAGTTTCAAATGAACCAAGTAAAAATGAGTTAATAAATGTAATGAAAAATACTAGATTATTTGGAACTGGGACACTTTTTTTTGGATTAGCAATTTCTATAATTTATTATAATTTTTAATATTCAGTTGAACTATCAGAATCATTATTTTTTATAACTTCTTCAACTAAATCATCGCCTGAATCTTCAATTAAATTAATTAAATTATCATCTATATTACTAAATTTAATTTCTGTTAATTCATTAAAAATTATTTCTTCATCATAATTTGGTTTAATATTTTTTAGTTTAGGAAAATTTTCTTTATTTATTGTTAAATTATTTTCTAAATTTACTTTGTTTATATTTTCATCTATTTTTTTATTAACCTCTTGATCCATTGATTCAAATTGTTCTTGAAATCTATTTACTTTTTTTATACGATCAGAATTTATTGTTTTGTTTGATATTTTATTTTCTTGAATTTTTTTAAAAACATCAATATTTTTAATTTTATTTGAATTATCAGATTTAGTATTAAACAATATTTGTTTTAATTTTTCTTTACTTGGAATGTATCGAGATTCAATATCATCATCATTCATAACAATAATATTATCAGTTAAATCATCAGATCCACTATCAATAATTGTTTGACTTTTATTATCTGGTGAATTATTATCTAAATAATCATGCATAACTTTTTGTAATATTGGTGCATCTGCAATATATGCTTCATATCTATTAAAGAATATTAATGAAACATCATAACCATTTCCATCACGTTCATTTTGTGGAGTATTTAATATTAAGGAAATTTCATCGTGTAATTTCTTAAATTCCATGTATGATATGTATGTTTTATTAACATTAACATCTATTTTCTTAAAATTTTCTATTAAAGAAATTATTGTTACCATTAAATTTACAAAACCAACAAATAATGATATCCACTGTTGATAGTCAGTTGGTATATATCCACTATTAGAAATAGATAGAAATCCACTTAAACCTGACATTATAATAATTGGAATTCTGTATAATCTTAACTTTTTTTTATATACAATATGAGCCTTTTGATATTCTCTGTATAATTTATTAGAATTTTTTTGTAAATTTTGTAAAATTGATTCGTGTTTATCATTCCAATAATTATTTTTAATAACATAATTTTTACTTTTTTGAAGATTTTCATAATTAATTTCCATTTTTTTTGATGGTAATAATGAATTTTCATTATCTGAATTTTTTTTATTAGAAGTATTAATAGTAGATTGTGATTTTTTTTCCATATAATTTATAATATAAAAAAAAACTTTATTATAGTGGAATTATAAAGTTTAATTCTCCACCCAATAAGTTTATTTTATTATAAAAAATATTTTATCAATATTATTATATCATGGATAAAGATAATATTATTATTTTATTATTGTTAATTCTTATTATTATAAAAATATTAAATACTAAAGAAGGTTTTATTTATGTTAATCAAATTTATAATGAAGATGGTAATTGTAATGATTATCGACCCGATTATACAAAATGTAAAAATTTTCCAATTGATTAAAATTAAATATAAAGATTAATACATTATTTATTGTATGTAAAGTATGATTCAATTAGAAAAAATTCTTAATATGATATTATATGATAAATTTAAAATTGGTATACCAGTAATTGATGTATTTGTAACTACTATTGTATTAACAATATTTTCATATTTTTTTCAATATATTAAAGATAATGTTGATAAATTTATTAGTTTTATAAAAACATGTGACTATGAACTATATTTTTATAATAAAAATATAGTTGAATATGAAGGAAAAATAGCTTTAACCACAACTTATTATGATAATAATCTAAATCAAACAAATTCTTTTAGTAATAGATTCAAAGCATTATGGATAAATATTATGAATAATTTAAGTGATAATCAAACCATAAAACATATTAAGGAATATTCCTTTGATAATTATATAAATAAAAATAAAAGAGATTTTGGTATTTATATGGTAGTTCAAAATAAAAAATTTTTAATTTCAAAAAAACATCAAATATATGCTTTAACAATTATAAATAATGAAATTGATGATGATAATAAATCTAAAAAAAATAGAATAGAAAAAATTATTATACAACTATTTTCTTATAAAAGTGATATTACACCCATTTACAAAAAATTGGGACACTCTTTTTTTGTAAATTAAAGGTATAATTGCACTCATTTCGAGCATGGTTGATACTTGACCTCCCGATTTTTAGTGTCATTTTTGATGGAGGTTATCACCTTTTGTTTGGTTTCAGCTTTTAATTCGCCTTTCTCTAAATCATAATCCCTTCGATATTTTAATAATCTCTCTTTTTTATTCAGATAATGATTTACTATTTTTATCATGTTATTTACCGCATTCTCATCACGATTTATACATCCAATTTGTTTGTTTTCCATTTTATATGTTAAAACTGAATGTAATTTTCTTGACTTTCCTTTTAAATCTAGTAAATATAAATTTTCACACACTTCTTCTGTTTTATAATTTAATTTTGAGGTTCTAAATTCATCTAAATTATATAATTTCATTTGTTTTCCAATTAATCTTTTTAATCTATTATTTGGTGTTGATATATTACCTTTATGACAATTTGTTTTAAATCCAAAATCACCATAAAATATTATTGAATTTTTACCAAATGTATTTTTAATTTCTTTTATCATTTTAGTTTCTGTGTGTTTTCTATTTAAAAAACCATACCATTTATATTTTCTAAATATTTCTTTATTATACTTTTCAAATAACATAGCATTAATTTTGTTTTTATTTTTAATAAATTCTTTAAATTTATTTAAATCACAAGTTCTTGAGTTATATTTAGTTAATTCATTTTCAACTTTTGATATATCATTTTTATCTTTATAATTTTGAATAAGTCTTTGATATTTTAATCTTTTAGTTAATTTAGCATGCTTTCTGTTTGTATATCTGTATTTTTTACCATTTTTATCTTTCATATGGAGTAAGGTATTCTTTCCAGGATCGCAACATAAAAAATTATTATTTTTAACTTCTTCTAATTGTTTATCATTTAAATCTTCCAAATATAAAAAGTCTGTTCCATTTAATATTTTCGCTTCCTTAATTTCTTGTTTTCTCTTTTCTAATATCTTATTTTGTTCTTCTTTTGGTAATTTTTTAAATTCTTCTTTCTCTTTATCTTTTTGCTCTTTTAACTTTAATTTAAACTCTTTATCTTGTTTTTTCTTTTGTTCCTCGCATTTCTTTTTAAATTCTGTTTTTTGTTCTTCAGTCATATTTTTTGTTAATTCTTTATTTTCTTTTCTTTTATTTTTCATATTTTGTTTTTTTTGTTTTTCATCTTTAACTTTATCATTTAATAACATTTGAATTGATACCGAATAACCATCTGTATATATTTTATAATCAAATATATAATTTGATTGTTTAAACATATCTTTATTTATATCAAATAACATAGACCATACAGGTTCTTTATATGATTCAACATCATCTAAATATTTTGCTTTATCTTTTTTAATAAATAATTCAATTAAACTTTTGGTGTCAATCGGAATAAATTTGTTTATAATATCTGTTCTTAATGGAAAGAACTGGAATGATTTTGTTTCTAATTTTTCTATTTGTTCGCACATATAAATCATTGATTTTAAATATCGTTGTGGATTATTTTGAATATCAAATTCATAGGAATTAACAAAATCTTTATGAAATATGTTGTCTCTATGGGAATTAATCCATTTATGATATTTTTCATTTGATTTCAATGTATTATTAATTAAATCTTGTTTAATTTCATATAGATCTTTATTTAATTCTTTTCTTAATTTTGTTTTTGTTCCTTCTTTTGCTTTTTCCAATAAATTATTATTTATTTTCTTAAATGATGAATTAACAAATCTATTAACATATTTTAAAAAATGCATTTTAATATTATTTTCAATGTTGGTAAGTATATCAGTAGCCATTGAATTAATTATTTGGGATAAATATGAACTGTTAATTTTATTTTCATAATTTAAATTTTTATAATGTTCTTCATAAAATTTATTAAATTCGTTTAATAATATTAAATTTTCATCAGTAGGTTTATTACCTCTATTATCTTTAATAGATAATGTATTCATAACCATTTTAATAAGCTCCTCTGTGATAATAGGAATATCTAATTTATTATGATATTTATTTAAAATCCATAATCTTAAAAATTGATAAGTATGAATAACAATTTGATTTGTTCTAAAACAAGTATCATTTAAAATAGTTTTAATATCATCTTTTTTTAATTCACAATCAGGTTTATCGTTAATAATAATTTTATCCAAAACATATTTAATGGTGATAAATTTATCGGGTGGTTTTTTTGGAATACTCATATATTATAATATTAGATAAAAATAAATTTTTAAATCATTTTCAATTTAAATAAACTATAATATTTTATTTTCTGTTAAAATATATATTTATAAATTTTATTTAAAAATATATTTATATAATTTATATATTTAAATGGAAAATAATGAAAAAAAAATAAAATATAATTGTGAAAAATGTAATTTTAAATGTAATACAAAAGCACGATGGGAAGCACATATAAAAACCGAATTACATAAAACAGGACAAAGAAAAAAGAGAACTGATTGTAAAGAACCTACTAAATGTGATAAATGTGATTATAAAACCAAAAATAGATTAATTTTAGAACAACACATATTAAATGAACATTCAACTTTAGAAGAAAGAGAAAAAGGATTTAAACATTATTGTAAAATATGTGATTATGGTTCAATATCAAAAGATTTATTTGAACGTCATTTAATCACTGACAGGCATAAAATAAATCAAATTAGACATAAATAAATTTGTTATAAAAATTTATTTTAAATTTAATAATGTTTAAAATTATTTATTATTATTTTCTAATTTATCTAATCTCTCATTAAAAACTTGCAGTATATTATAAATTGCTTCAAGATGTGTAACTAATTCTTGATCATAATATCTTGCTAATGGAACAGATTTTGAATATCTATTATTTGTAATTGCTATTTTCTTTTCATTTAATAAATTGTTAATAACTTCAAAATTATAACTAATAGATGTTTTTTTATTATTTTCTTCATTTTCTTTTTTTTTGCTTTTCTAATTCATTTAATTTTATTTGTAATTGTTGTATTTCTTCAGTAATTGAACTCATTTTTAAGTATTATTTTTTTTAATGATTTTAGTATTTATTATAACTGTTTTTCAATTTTTTTATAAAATTATTTATATATATGAGTAGTCATCATTCTATAGATTATAAATTAACAGCAGTAAAATATTATTTAGATAATCAAAGTTATAGAAAAACTTGTGATATTTTTAAATGCTCAAAATCATCATTAAATAGGTGGGTTGATAAATATAGTAAAACTAACAATTTAGAAAAAAAACATAGTAAAAAGAAAATTATATTTAATGAAGAACAAAAAAAATTTATAAAACAACATATAAAAGAACATCCAAATGTAACATTAAAACAATTAGCAAAAGAACTAAATATAACATATAAAAAATTAAGACATAGATATTTTCCATCAAAAGGTAATGAAATACAAGAATTAAAAACATTTTATAAAATACTTATTAAACATTCAAAAGATAAAATAATATCAATAGATGAAACAGCAATTTATGTAAATATGGTTAGAGAACATGGAAGAAATGATAAAGGAAGAAGAGCATATTATAATACTGGTTTATATCCATATAAAAAATATAATTGTTTATGTGCAATAAAATATGGAAAAATAATAGGAATAAAAATTTATGAAGAAACAGGAGGAATAAATAAAGAAAAATTTATAAGTTTTATTGAGGAATTTATAGAAGATAAATATAAAAATCATGTAATAATATTAGATAATGCAATATTTCATAAATCAAAAGAAGTGAAAAGTAAAATAGAAGAGACGGAAAATAATTATTTGTATAGTGTAAGATATAGACCTAATACAAATCCGATTGAGGGTTTATTTAATCAATTAAAACATTATTTAAAATTAAAAAGTCCTCAAAATTATTTGGAAATAATTAGAGATACTAAAGAAATAATAAAAAATGATATTAAAAAAGAACATTTAGAAAATTATATTAATTATTTGTTTTTAAGAGCAAATGAATTTTTAAAAAAACATAAATAAAACTGTCCCATTTTTTTGTAAATGGGTGTAATACAATTAAAGAATATGTTGAAAATATAACTAATAATTATTTAGCATCAATAGATGAATTTAGAGATAATAAAAATTTTATTTATACATTAACTAAAGTTAAACATGATGAAAACAAATATGAAATATGGGATGAAAATATATTTTCAAGTACTAGAAAATTTAGTAATATTTTTTTTAAAGATAAAGACAAATTGATTGATAAAATAGATTTTTTTCTAAATAATAAGAATTGGTATTATGAAAAAGGAATTCCATATTCAATTGGAATTGGTTTACATGGACCTCCTGGTACAGGTAAAACATCTTTAATAAAAGCAATTGCAAATTATACAAATCGACATATTATTGTTATTTCATTAAAACTAATAAAAACAAAGAAACAATTAGATAGTATATTTTTTGAAGAACGTTATAATTTAGATAATAAAAAAAATAGTATTGGGTTTGATAAAAAAATTATTGTTTTTGAAGATATAGATTGTATAGGTGATATTGTTTTAGACAGAGAAAAACAAAAAAATAAAAATACTTTTGGATTTGGAAAAAAATTAGATTTTGATGAATTATCTAATACCTCAAATATAAATATCGGCGATTTATTAGAAACAATTGCTGTTACAGAAAAAGATATTGATAAAGAATACAAAATTCCAAGAATTTTAAATGAAGATGAACCAATAACTTTAGATGATATTTTAAATTTATGGGATGGTATACGTGAAACTCCTGGTAGAATAATGATAATTTCCTCTAATCATTATTATGATTTAGATCCTGCTTTAATTAGACCAGGAAGAATTGATATTACACTTGAATTATCAAATACATCACGTCAAATTATAAAAGAAATGTATACAAATTTATTTAACGAAATTATTGAAATAGAAAAATTACAAAATATACAAGAAGATTTTTATTCACCAGCTGAAATAATAAATATTTATATGAATGAAGATAGAAATAAAGATAAGTTTTTAGAAAGATTATTTAAAAATGAACATGTATAATTATATCAAAATTAAAAAAAGATATAATTTATTATTTTTTTATTTATGATTTATTTATATATATAATAGAATTATTATGGATAAAAATGCTTTAATATTATGGCTTTTAGTAATTGTTATTATAATTTATTTATTAGATAGCAAAGAGAATTTTGGTATGCCTGATTTAAAATCTAATTATTATGAAAAAAAATGTGGTCAAATTGAAGGTTTTGGTATGCCTGATTTGAAATCTAATTATTATGAAAAAAAATGTGGTCAAATTGAAGGTTTTGGTATGCCTGATTTGAAATCTAATTATTATGAAAAAAAATGTAATACAGTAATTCCTGAAATTAATTCAGAAAAAATAAAAGAAGGATTTGTATGTCCCTGTGCTATTCGCATGAATTCACTTTATAATAATAAATTAAATGATGATTATGAAAATTTTGATAATTAATCAAATACAGCAACTATTCTTCTAAAATAATTTTATAAATAATAATCTCTTTATTAAATTTATTTTTTGATTTAACTTTAGAAATAACTTTGTATGTAAAATTAGGTATAAGTAATACTTTATCAATAAACATATTTTTACTTTCATCTGAAATAGCTATTTTAATATTATTTAGTTCAAATTCAACAATATATTTTATATAAATTAAAGTTTTTTTATTATTTTTTTCCAAAGTTAAATTTGGATAAATATCATTTATTACACAATCATAATAATTACATTCAGGAATTACTGAACATTCTAATATATATTTATAAATTCCTTCTGGTTTTTCATCTAATAATTTAATAAATTTAGGTTTTTCGTTACTAATATTATTATATTCAGAATAAAAAACTTTCATATTGTTAATATAATTTAATGATGAAATATTTGAGTTTGCTAATGCCTTTAATGTTTTAATATATATTTGAGGTTTTATCAGATCTTTTTTTTTATATGGAAATCCTAGTTGTTTTAAAGTATGCATTATATAAAAAAAGTTATCATCATTAATTTTATTACCATATTCTAAAATTATAGAAATATTTAGATTAAAAAAATTTGAGTATAATGGATTAGATAACATTTTAAATAAAATATTTGGTATATGATAATCTTTTAAATTATCTAAAATTTCTAGATACTTATAATATTCATAAAATTGTGAAATAAAATTATTAGTATGTAAATCCTTAAAATCATTTAAATTTTTTAATGATGGTTGTGTAGGTATATAAAAATTATTTTTTACTTTATTTTCTGTTAAATCACCATTATAAGCTTTAATTTCTGGAATAATATATTTTTCTTGTTTAATTAATATCGCTTTGACTAATCTAACGTTATTTGCTAATTTAACTACATTAGTCACCTGATAATAACAATTGGGTGGTATTAGATATTCATATTCATTATAATAATCTGTAATTTTACTTTTTTCATTATAGTTTATTAAAGGTTTATTTAATTTAATATAATTAAATCCATTTGGAATTTTTAAAACTAATAGTAATCTTATTTTTGAAAAATCTGTTTCTAAATTAGAATACTTACTAAAATTAAATGCAAATGATATTGAATCTGTACTTGAATGAAAATTTTTATATAATAATATATCATTTATTTTAATATCAAATTCAGATCTTATCTCACCTCTATATAAAATAATTGATTCCATTGGTTTTTTATATAATATTTTATTAAGTGAATTTATATATTTAATAATAAAAGCTTCAAATTCAATTTTATTCATATCTATTTTATCTAATATTATATCTGAAACATTAATAATACCAGTATTTAAATATTTATTAACTATTATATAAAAATTTAATAAAATATTTAAATAATTAGGATTTTGCCATAAACTTATTATTGAATTTACATTAAATTTAAAATTTTTCATATTTATTTTTACATATATAAATTTATATAAAAAAAGTTTTATTGTTAATTATTATTTATCTCTATCTAATAAATTATCATAAAATTTATTTATTAATAAAAATTTGTATACAATACAACTAATTATAACCCATAATAAATTATAGTATATATTAAGAATTAACGCTAATAAAATTTCTGTTCTAAGATAAATCATCATCATGCAAAATGAATTTATTAATTGTAATAAAATTGTTTGATATTTATAAAATGAATTAAATAATATTGTATGTATAATACAATACAATATACTTATAAATATTCTAATTAAATTATTAGAAATTTCAGAAATACTTAAATATTCTGATAAATATACCACAAATAATGATTGTTCAATTATTGCAATAATTAAATTATTTGCTATAAATTCAGAAAAAAATAAATCATCATTTTTTATTTTTAAATAATACTTAAATAATTCATTATTAAAATAAAGATATAAATGGTGTAAAAAACTATGTAAAAATAATAATATTGTTCCACATAATAAAATATTACCTGCAAATATTTGATCAAAATATTTACAGATTAAATCATAATATAAAATATTTTCCATTTTTTTTAATATTTTAAAAATATTTAATTAATTTATCAATTTTTATTTATATATTAAAAATATTTAAAGAAATATTAATAATATAATATTAGTAAAGAATAGTTATAAGGTTCTATAATGATTTACTCATTTAATAAATATTACAATAAGTAATTATATTTTATTGTATAATAATAAAAATAAAAACTTGTTAATAATATTTGTGAACATAAATTTACAATGATATTTGTAAATATAACTATAAAAAATAGGATAAAATATATTTATCTTTTGTCAATTATAAAATTGACAAAACTGTAATAACTAAAAAATTTTGAAAAAAATATATTTAACATTAAATTATTATATTATATTAAATATTAATATATGTTAACGATATATTCACATATATACTATATAGAAACAGCTAGTTTAGAAAATTCTAATAGAATAAAATATCCTGTGGAATATTTAGAAAAAAATGGTATTATCCCATTAAATTCCAATGAAGTATTTATAAAAAATCCAATGAATCTTTTATATAAATATAATAGTAAAGATTATTTAGATAAATTTGTTGTAAATCCAGAATTTACTCTTTGTAATCATTGTTTAAGTAAAAATTTTATAAATGATAAAAAATGTAAATATTGTAAAAAGGAATTTAATAAAAAATTAAGAAAAATGCTAAAAGATGATCCAGATACTATAATAACAGAAAATACACAAAATGAATTAATGCAAGTATCAAAAGTATTAAATTATTTAATAGAAAACTATAATATTTATCAAAATGCATATGCATTAATAAGACCACCTGGTCATCATGCATATATTGATAATAATGAAGGTTTTTGTATTGTTAATAATGCTTATATTTTAGCATCAGAACTTTTATTAAGATCAATAGTAAAAAATGTTTTAATATTTGATTGGGATCTACATCATGGAAATGGTACACAAAATTGTATATTGTCATCAGATAATTACAATATATTCTTTGTATCAACACATTATTATTCAGATGATTTTTATCCAAGAACGGGTAATGATTATAAATTTAATCCTGAGGAAAAAAGATTATCTAATATTTACAATTTCCCTGTAAATAAAACAATGTATAGTATATTTTCAGAATATTTTCAAGATAAAATAGTACCTTTATTAGATAGAATATGTGAACAAACTGATTTGATAATAATATCAAATGGACTTGATGCACATAAAGATGATCCATTTGATAAATTAAATTTTACAGATGATGACTATATATACATGACCAAATATTTTACATCAAAAAATAAAAAAATAATATTTTTATTAGAAGGAGGTTATAATCCAGAAATTATAGCAAGAGTTAGTTTAAAATTAATAAAAATATTCAATTAAAATAATATATATGAATAATATTGTAAATATTTTTTCAAAAGATAATATTTTTGAAAAAATAAAAAGTAAAAATGATAATGAAATTAAATCATTATTATTAAATATAATTAATTATTATGTTGATCTATATAATGAAGAAAATGCTAATAAAATGGAATTAGATGAATGTATAGAATCAAATATATTATTAGTTGTAATAAATGGTGATATGGGTAAAAGAAAATATTTTAAATATTCTAATAAATTTGAATTAATTAAAAAAATGTTAATATATATGTTTGATGAAATTAAATTTATATTGTATAATAGTTGGAATAAAGATTATGAACCAATAATAAATTTAGAAAAAATTTTTCTTGAGAATTTACATATTTCATACACTATAATAGAAGTTGTTTAATAATATTCAATAGTTTTAAGTATTCCTTCCTCAAAACTAATTTTTGGAAAATATCCCAATAATTCTTTTGCTTTAGTTATATCTGCATTAGAATGTGGTATATCACCTATTCGATTAGATCCAAATTCAGGTTCTAAATCAGATCTAATGGTTTTTTTAATAATATTATACATTTCAAGTATAGTAATTCTTCCACCAGCTCCAATATTAAATATTTCTCCATAAGTTTTGCTATTATTTGTAGTTAGAGCTAAATAATTTGCCTGAACTACATTTTCTACATAAGTAAAATCTCGTGAATATGAACCATCACCATTAATTTTAGGATTGATGTCTGATTTTAAACTATTAATAAATTTAGGTATTACTGCAGCATATACTCCATTAGGATCTTGTTTTGGTCCAAATACATTAAAATATCTTAAACCAATACATTCTAGATCATATAATTCATAAAAAATTTTGGCATAAAGTTCATCAATATATTTAGTAATTGCATATGGTGAAAGTTGTTTACCAATACAATCTTCTATTTTTGGTAAAATAATATTATCACCATAAACTGAAGAAGATGATGCATAAACAATTCTCTTAATACCTTTTTCTTTACAAATAATTAATAAATTTAAAAATCCATTAACATTCGCATTATGGGAAGTTAATGGATCAACAATAGATCTGGGAACTGAACCTAAAGCAGCTTGATGGGTAACAACATTTATACCATCTAATGCTTTTCTTAAATTTTCTAAATTAGTAATATCTCCATACATAAATTCAAAATTGGAATTTGATTCAAATTCTTTAATATTTTCTTTATTACCAGTAATTAGATTATCAAGTACACGAACTTTATGTCCTTGTTCTAATAAGTATTTTGTTATATTTGAACCAATAAATCCAGCTCCTCCTGTAACAAGTATATGCATTATTATAAATATAAATTAATAAATATTTATATTATAAATTAAACATACAATATTATTCAAATTCCATTTTTAAATTTAATAAATCTTTATATTTTTCATTTATTAAAATATTTAATGAATCTGCTTTTAATAATTTATCTCTTTTTAATATTTCAGATGTCTCATATATTAAATCTTTACAGGCTAATATTAATATATTTGCACATTTATATGCATTGTTAATTAATTCAATTACATCATTATCTATCAGTTCTTTATATTTTTCACTATTACTTGGATAAATAATATTACTACCCATTCCATAATATATTACCATTTTTTCTGCTAATTTTAAAGCTTCTTCAAAATCATTTAATGCTCCTGTTGTTACCGAAACATTATAAAATACTTCTTCAGCAATTCTACCAGATAATAATATCATTAAATGTTCAAAAAGAGCTTCTCTTATATAAATATTACTAGTAGAACTTTCAAATGTAGTATATCCAGGACTTTTTGGTGATGATAAATTAATAACAACTTTAGACATTTTTGAATGATGCTTTGATAAGAAACCTACAACAGCATGACCCATTTCATGAATAGCAATATGATCAATAATATCAGATGTAAATTGGTGTTCGTTTGGCTGCCAACCTGCAATCATTTTATTCATGATAAAATCAAAATCATTATAATTAAATTGTGTAACATTATTGCGTAGTGCATTTAACATAGCTTCATTCAATAAATTTTCTATTTGAGCTCCAGATAATCCTTCAGTAATTTCTACTAAATTAGGTATATCAATTGTATTATTGTCATAGGGTTTTCCATTAATATGAATATTAATAATTGCTTCTCTTGTTTTTTTATCTGGTAAACCAATAAAAATTTTTTTATCAATTCTTCCTGGACGGGTTAAAGCATTATCTAATAAATCAGCTCTATTTGTTGCCGCAATCATAAAAACTCCAGTAGAATTTTTAAAACCATCTAATTCAACTAATAAAGAATTTAATGTACTATCTCGCTCATTACTAGAAGTTTCACCATCACTTGATCTTTTTCTTCCCAATGCATCAATTTCATCAATAAAAATTATAGTAGGGATATTTTCTCGAGCTAAACGAAATAATTCTTTAATCCTTGTTGGTCCAACACCAACATATTTTTCTTGAAAATCAGAACCAGAAACAGGAATAAAACTGCATCTTGCTTCGCCTGCTAAAGCTTTAGCAATTAATGTTTTTCCAGTACCAGGAGGTCCTTCTAAAATTAAACCTTTTGGAATTCTTACATTATATTTTTTATATTTTTTATAATTTTTTAATATATCAACACATTGTCTTAATTCATTTTTAACATTTTCATATCCACCAACATCATTAAAATCAAAATTTGGATTTTTTAATACTTCAAAATTTTTACTTTTAGTATAAATACTTTTATTCATATCAAAATTAGAATCTGAATTATCTGATACCTCATTAAAATCAGATATTTGTTCTTCTACAGGATCAAATTTTATTCCTAATCCAGAAAGAAAATTATTATTTGATCTTTTATTAGTTACTATCCTTAAATGTGGTATAAAAAATTCTATACTATTATTTCTATTATCATCATTACCTAAAATAACATTATTTTGTAATGTTATATTTTTTGAATTTAATTTTTTTAATAATGTTTCATAATATCTTTCATTAAGCAAATTATAATCATTATTATTTATATTACTACTATTATTAGATTTAATTTTTTTTAATAATTCTTCTATGTATCTTTGAGATAAATGATATGTTCTTTTTTGTGAGTTTGCTTTAAAAAAATTATGCTTTATAATATTTTTATTATTTAATAAATTTACATAACAATTTGAAAAAGTAATTTGCATTAAATAAAAAAATAGATATATTAAATAAAAATTTAGTTTCATATTTATATATATTTTCAAATTAAATATTTATATATAACGCAAATTTATATACTAAAATTTATATTTAATTAATTGGTAAATATCCACTTTTATAATATAAAATTATATTTTTTAATTTAAATGTATTTCTAGATATACTAATTTGATTATTATTAAAATCTATAATAAAATTATTATTTATATCTTTACATATAATTTTTGATTCATAATATCCATGATCCATATATTTATAAATTATTTTTTCATTTTCTTTAATATTAATAATTTGTTTAAAAATAATAAAATTATATTCTAAAGGAATTTTATTTGAAAAATTAATAATAATACTATTAATAAAATCAATTAGATAATTTGGATTATCTATTATTATTAAAATTAGATTATCAGAAAAAATTAATTTAAATTCTTTTTTAAATACATTTAGCTGTATTATATTATTAACTAAACTAATTACTATATCTGGATTTTTAATTTTATTATAATCAACTGATGAATTATAATTATCAAATAATAAATTATAATTATCAGTATTATCATTTAAATTAGTAACTGTATAACCATTGTTAAGTAAACTATAAATAAGTTCATTGCAAATTTTATCTTGAATAATATTTATTAGAACACTTGTATTTTTTAAAATAATATTATGTCTATTCATATGCTTATAATAAGTATTATAATGACCTAACCAATTACAATCAAAATTATTATTTAAAATAAATATTTCATTAATAACTTGCCCATCTAATTTTATAAGATTTTTTTGATATTTAGATAATTCATTAAATATATTACACATTTTTTCCATAACGTTATAATTACCTGCAAAAAATTTATCATTAGTTATTAAATTAGAATGAATAGCGTATCTATCTTTAATTAAATTAACAACATTATTAATAATCTTAAAATCAGTTGGATAAATATAATCTTCCCATATAAAATCTAATCTTGCTCTTATTATTAAATCATAATTAATATTATTTTTTTTAGAATATTCATTCATTAATTCAAAACATTTTAAAATCTTCCAATACATTGAACAACAATTTATTCCATAATTTTTTTCATCTAAAGTAACAAATTTATTTAAATCAATTCCACTATTAGAAATTATTTGTTGTTCCCAATCAGAATTATAATTATCAATTTGATAACTTACTGGTTGTAAAATATTTATAATTTTATCAGAACTTATTATTGAATTCCTCCATTTAAAATTTGTGATTAAATTATTATTTTCATCTTTATTAAATGTCCATAAATGTAAAAAAATATCTTTATTTTTAAAATTATTTAAAAAATATTTTTGTATTGATGGAATACATCTGTCAAAATCACGGATTGCTCCTGAAAAACATATTGCTACTTTAGGTTCTAAATTAATAATATTAACAATTTTATCAACCATATTCTTATAAGTAAAATTTTTAACTTTATTAATTGATTCTTTAATATTAATTTTATTTATTATTTCATCCCAATCAATATTATTTAATTCAACTTGTTCTTTAGTTATAATATGATTTCTAACCAAGTTAATATTAGTCTCTTTAATAAAATTTTCAAAAGTTACTATTAATGTTCCAGACATTGCACATTCAAAATTTGTTAATCCAAATGATTTATAATGTGTATTTACATATATATTAGCTTTATTAAAATATTCAATTATTTCATCATAACCTAATTTAATATTAAATTCAGAATCATTTTCATCAATCTGTGCTAATTCATAATCTATTATATCATTAATTTCATAAAATAATTTTTTACCTTTATATATTATTTGAATATCTTCTCGATCAGGTTTATTTTTAAATTCTAATAAACTATTTATAATAAAATCTGTTTTATCTAATTCAACATTAGACAAATTATTTATTAATTTTTTATTTTCAACTATTATTATTATTTTATCTGATTCTTTTTTTAGTTTAAATAATTCTTGATCAACTAAAAATGTTGTTTTAATACATTTTGATTTTTTTTTACCATTTATAAAAAATAATATATCTTCCTTACCTACAAATTTACTATTTTCACACATCGTCATAATTTTATTTTTTATTTTTTTTCTTAAATTATTATAACTATTTAAATCTAAACTACTTACACCTCTACTCACTGTTATTAAACAATTATTTGCTTCAGGAATATTATTTAAAATTTTTTTAAATTCTAAACATATAACTTTAATATTTTTACGTTCAAGATATTTTTTTATAAAATATCCATATATTCCACTTAATTTATTTATTTTATCTAGTTCATTTGATATTATATATTCAGATTGTTCTGTTATCAGTAAAAATATCATTAATATTAATATATATTAAAAAAAAATAAAAATAACATAATTTATGTCAATTCAAATAATTCTTTAAGTTTATTATTATTCAAATAAAAAATTTCACTTTTCTCTTGAACTAAATCTTCAATTAATTTATTATAATCTGCTTCATTTTTTACACATATATTTTCAATAATTTCACATAAAGAAATTTTATATATAATAGGTGATTTTAGTTTATATATTTCATTTGTTTTATAATCTAATAATAATGGAGTATTAAAATTATATGCAAAAGGTATCATACCTGATAATCTATCTTTGAGATACCATGAATTAGAAGAAGATAATGGACAAAAATAATTAATTGTATTTAATTGTTTTATTAAGTCATTAGTAGAAACTTTGTAATAAATTAAAATTTTATTTGGATATTTTGATTGTAAAATATTAATTTCTTTTGGAATAAATTTTTTGTGTCGAGTAAATATTTTTATACAAAAATTTAAATAAGAATAATTTGTAATTAAATTAATTAAATCGATTATACTGCGATTAGTATCTTTAAATCTTCCAACTAAACCTATTGTTATACATAAATTTTTATCTTTTTTTATATTAGTATAAAATCTATTTATTGGAAAAATATAAAAATTATTTAAATTTTTATTTAATGGTGTTAATACAATATTTTTAAATTCTATTACTTTTTCTAAATCTTCTGTTAAATGTGAAATCAAATATATTTTTGATTTAATATTAGATAAATCAAAACTTTTATTATTTAAAAAAGAACATGTAGATGAAGTTCCAACTATAATTATATCAAATAAATTATATAAATTAATAAATTCATTAATTTTTTTTATTTCATAATTTATAATTTTTTGGAAATAACTAATATAATCTGATTTATCAGAATCATTAAATACAATTATTTCATTATTATTTTCAATAAACGGTTCTAAAAATGTTCCTAAAATTTCTGTATGATAATTATTTTCTTCATAATATGCTATTTTCATATAAATATAAATAATATTAATTTAATTATCTTTAACCAAGTTTAAAAATATTAAAAATATTGTTTTTTAATAATATATAAAAATAATGAATTTTTTAATAATAAGTGATATAGTTGATATAAAAACAAAAAAAATAACACATTTTAGTTTAGATAAAGGATTAAATTTAGGTATTGGTATTAAAAATAATGGTTATTTAGTAGATTATGTTGTTGATTCAGAAAATTATTTTGAAGATGGTATAAATTATCTAAATTATAAAGAACTAACTGAAGAAAAAATTAACTCATATACTTATATAATTATTATTAGAGAAGCGATTATACACGATATATTAGAACAATTTACAGAACTCAAAAAAGTTTTTTTTAATAAAAATAGAAATTCAAAGATTATAATTAAATCTGATAGTTCTGTTTGGATTAATAATAAAGATTTTAGAAAATATATATCTAATATTGAAAAAATAAACGCATCTAAAAATTCTATTTGTAAATGGATTAATAATAATATTGATATTATTTGTGTTCAAAATAAAGAATTATATGAATTAGCTTTAAAACAAAATGTATATAAAAATAAACTTATTATTTCAAATATGGCTGTTCCAAATAAAATTATTGATTATGATAATTTAGTAAATCCATATCTTGAAGATTATTCATATTGTACAAATAAAAATAATCTTTTTGCTGGATTAGCATTATATCCATTATATTATGAAAAAAATCCTGATAAAATTGAAGAATTAAAAAATAAAAAAAGAAAAAAAATTATTTATATTGGGAGAATTAAAACTGATTTTGGTAAAATTATTTATTTAATTAAAGATATAATTAATAAATTAGGTGATGATTATGAATTACATATATTTCCTGGATCTTTTTGTATATATAATCATGAAAATAATCTAATTGAAAAATATTCCGCAAACAATTCTAATCATTTAGAAATACTTAAAAATAAAATATTTCCTGAATCTAAAAATGTTTTTATCCACTGTCCTTTCAATCATAGTGATATATATAGATATCTTTGGTATGCTGATATTGGTATTGATTTTTCTTCTTCAAGACCTTATAATATTCAATCAACAGCTGGAAATGCTAAATTACTTGAATACTGTATGTTAGGTTTACCAGTAGTATCAGAATCAAATGTTAATAATTCTTGGCTAGTTACAAATGCAAATAATGGTATTTTAATAAATAATATCGGAAATGTTGATGATTATGTTAATTCTATTAAACAATTAGATCAAATTATTATTGATAGAAAAAAAGCTAGTAAAATAACAATTCAAAACGAAAATTGGGATATTCGTGCAAAAAATATGATTAATGATCTTCAAGAAATATTCAAAGTATAATTTTTTATAAAATATTCTTCAATTCATTAATAAAATTATTTATATTATATAATTTTTTAAATTCACAGGATATTTTATAATGTGGATAATCTTCTTTAATTAATTTAATTATTTTTTTCCATAAATTTTTTGATGCAATATATGAATTTGATCCATTAGTATTTATTATATCAGTAGATAAATCTCCAACCAATTCACCAAAAAATCCATTATATATAGAAATTCCATCTTTTAAAGTATCTAATGCTATATTAAAACATCCACATGCTAATGATTCAGTTATTACCCTTGGAAAAGAATCTCTGCCTGAAAATAATATGTTAATTCTACATTGATTATAAATTTTTATTAAATTTTTTTTACTCACATTTATTTTTGATTCTAATTTAATATTTTTAAATTTATTACAATAATTTTCATCATTTGATATTTTTGTAATATTGCCAATATATATTATTTTAAAATTATAAAAATTATTATCTAAATACTCTAAAAAATTTAAAAATAAATGATGATTTTTAGTTAATTGATTTTCAGTTGCAACAAAACAAATATCCCATGTTCTTTCTAAATCTAAATATATAAATGAATCAGGTGCAAATTTTTTAAATTCTAAACATACATTTTTTTTATAAAAAATTTTATACTTTGGATCTTCATGTATTAATACAACATTATAAGGATTATTTGTATATGTTATATCATAATTAATTTTTGATATTGATTGTTTAAAGGATGTTGCTGGATAAAATATTACCTTAGAATAACTTGATTCTATTAAATTTGAATAAAAATAATGATAATTTCCTCTAATAAAGTAATAATTTGCTTGTGAAAAATAGTATAATTCATTTTTTGATTTAATTTTCCATATCTTTACATAATCTTCAAAATATGGTAGATTTTTATATACATAGTAACATTCGTTAATATTGATTTCAGTATCAACTATTATATAATTTATATCATTACATCCTAATTCTATACCTAATTTATATGTAATATCAAAATATATATCATAATTAATAATATCTTTTACAAATTTTTCATTAGTTTTAATATCATATGTAAAATATACAAATTTTTTTTTTTCATTATCTGAATCCCATTCAGGATCTATTTTATAAATTGAAACTATCGATTTTTTATATTCTATGTTATTTATAATATTTATTAATTTATTTTTTATTTCTTCTGATGTTGGACCGTTATAAATAAAATTATTTTTTTTTAATAAATTTTCTATTTTTTGAATCCATTCATTAATATCAGTTGGATTTTCTACTAAATTATCTTTATTAATATTTTCAGAATTTCCTATATTATTTGATGTAATAATACCACAATTATTAGATATTGCTTCTATCAATACATTTGGATTTGAATCATAAAATGATGGTATAACTAAAATTTTAGATTTTTTATAAATTTCAAACATATTATTATTGGATAAATTTTCATAATATTCTATTGTATTTAATTTATTTTTTATTAATTCTAATTTAAAACTTTTACCAATTACAATTATTTTTTTATTAGTTAATTTATTTATTAAATCATAAACTAAATTTACATTTTTACAAAGTCTTGACCAGGAATATGAACAAAATAATATATCATAATTTTTAATTAAAGAAATACTTTCTTGATCTATATTTTTATAATTTATATTAGTTGTATATACTGGTTTAAATAATTTATTTATCATAAATTTTTTATAAAGTTTTTTTATTAAATTATTTGTTAAAATACTATTAGCAATAACTATATCACTATAAATCATTGCTAAATAATCTAAACAAATATCATTAGTTGTAAAAAAATTAGTAACAGAATATATATCAGTATAATTTATATTTGAAATAGGTTTAATTTCTAAATTATTTATAAAATTATTTTCAACTAAATTAGTAATATGTCTTAAACCTGATGGTGAAAAAATAATATTTGTATTTTTAAAAATATTTTTTATACTAATTAAAACTTTATAATTTTTACAAAATATTGCATGAAATTCTATACTATTTAAATTAAAATATTCATATTTTTTAATTAATTCTTCTATTAAATCTGAATTATTTTTTATAATAAAATAATTATCTAAATTTTCAATTAAATTTATATCATCATCAGTTATAAATATTGAATAAATATTAAAATAATTTTCTAAATTTTTTATTAAATTATATGTATTTGTTGCTGCACCACCTATACCTGGAGTGTCTATAGTAATAAATAATACATTTTTTTTATTAGATTTTTTATTTAATATAAGTTTATCAATAGTATTACCTTTTTTATAATTTAAATAAAATGTGTTTTGATGATATACATAATTTTTTGAAATAATTTTAATTTTTTCTATCCATTTTAATGGTTCATAAGAATCAATTATATAAAATTTATTTATAAATTTATTACATCCAACATTAATAGATGTTAAAGGAATACAGCTATTTTCCCATGCTTCGATTCCTGTGATACTATAACTTTCAATATAAGAAGGTATTATTACAATTTTTGATTTTTTTAAATATTTATAAATTTCTTCTTGGTTAATAAAATCGATTATCGTTAAATTTTTTAAAGATTCATTAAAAAAATCTTTTGAATTTTTACCTATTACTATTTTTTTCAAATCTTTTAATTCTTCTGATTCATAAATTTTTTTTACCAAATCAATATTTTTTACTTTTCTGGTAAAATTAGAACAAATAAATATAATGTCCCATTTTTTAATATAATCTAATTCTAAATAATTAGTAATATCTTTTTTTAATTCATAATTATAAATTTCATGCAAATCATATATTTCATTTGTATGTATATTATATATATTTGTTAATAAGTTTTTCATTAAATGTGAATTTGGTATTATAAAATCAGAATATTTTATTGCATTTTCTTCATTAATATTATATTCTTCTGTAAACTCATTATTAATTAAATCCTGAGCACATCTTATATTTCTATCCGAAATATAACATGTGCCTGTTATCATATAATATAAAGTTTTATTAATAAATAACTTTTTTCCTATTACTGGAGCTAGATAATTAAATCCAATTATTATAAAATTATTAGATAATATATCATTTATATTATCAATAAGTTCATTATAACAAGATATATTTAAATTAACGTCTAAATAATCATTTAATAATTCTGCAGAATAAACATTTGGTAAATTATCTATATTAAGTTTTTCAGGATTTTTTATAATATAATTATCAAAAAATATTATTGCCGATTTTATTGATCTATTTATTAAATATTTATGTGTTTCATAAGCACATGTTGCAGCTCCACCATATCTATTATATTGAGTTGATAATATTAATACATTCATATTCTTGTATTATGATATATAAAAATTTTATTCTATTAAACCTCATAAAATTGTTTATTTAAATTACTTAAAATATAAATTTAATTTAAAATATGAAAATTAATTTTGTATTGACTGCATGTAATAATAATTCATATTATTATAATTTATTCCCATATGCATTTAAAGTATGGAAAAAAAGATTTAATTTAGATTTATATATGATTTTTATATTTGATGATAATATTAATTTAATTCCAGATATTTTAAAACCGTACAAAGATTTTATTATTTTATTTAAACCAATTCCAAATATTAATACTTGTTATATTGCACAGGTAATTAGAATATTATATCCTTGTTTAATCCCTGATAAAAATATATTAATTACTGATGTAGATATTATACCTATTTCACATAATTATTTTATTAATTCAATAAACGATATTTCAGATAATAAGTTTATCACCTATACTAATAGATATATAAAACAAAAAATGCTAGCAATTTGTTACAATCTTGCAAATACAAATATATGGAAAAATATTTTTAAAATAAATTCTTTAGATGATATTAATAATATTCTTATTACTAATTATAATCACGAATATACTGGTATAAAAAATTGTCCTGGTTGGTATACAGATCAAGAATTATTATATAATTATATAACAAAACATCCAGAATATCTTGTTATTCTTGAAGATAATTTAATAGGATATAATAGATTAAATGGAAAAAGTGCAAAGTCTTTAGAAAATATAATAAAAAATAAACAAGAATTTCTTGATAAAATATTAACATATTCTGATTTTCATATAATCAGAAATTATCATAAAAATATTAATTTATTAGATGATATAATTGATAAAATTATTCAATAATTAATTAACCAACATTATTTTATCTAATAATTTATTATTAATTATATATTCTAAATATTTATCAATAGTATCTATGTTAAAAAATTCTTCTGTTTTAAATAATATTTGTATATTTGAATCAAATTCTTTACAAATATAATTTTGATATATAACTTTTTCAAAATTCTTTATTAGTATATTTTCTAAACCTAAATATACAAATTTTTCTAATCCTATATATTTATTTAAAATATATGGTAATTTATAATTAGTAACTAAAGCATATTCTTTATTACAAAATATTTGTTTTATTAAATAATTATATGTATTATTATTTAAAAATTCTTCTAATATTAATATTATTTTAGAACTAAATATTTCAGGATCAATATAAATTTTTGTTTGAGAATATATTATTATTATATTTGAATTTAATTTTTCAATATATTTAATCATTTTATCATCAATAAAATCATTATTTTCTATAATATCTATATAGTAAAATATTGTATTTTTAAAATTAATTTTATCTTTATCATAAATATTTTTTACTTTTTCTATATAATCAATCGATAAATTATAATTATTAGGTGTACCATATTTTATCAATTCATTATATTTTTCAGTATGTGAGCTAATTGGTATACATCCTGAAAATAAAGCTTCTATAATAACATTACTGCATGATTCATAAAAACTATCTTGAATTATATATTTACAATTTGATAAATAATTAATAATCTCTTCATTTTTAACTTTTTCTATACATTTAAAATTACTAAAATTTTTATATTTATTAGGTATATTTTCTCCAATTAATAATACATTTAATTTATTTTCAAGATATTCTAATGACTTTACTGCATTTTTTATTTCTCTATTGAAATTTGAAATTATTAATGCAAAATTATATTTTCTATTTTCAAATTCATCATCAATATTTATTTTTTTATTATAAAAAGAAACAAATGTTGAATAAAATAATAATGTATTAATATTATAAATATCATTTAATATTTTATGAGTATGATAACTATTTGAAAAAGAATAATCTGCTAAATTTATTTGTTTTAATACACTAGCATTTATATATTCATCATTTTTATTTTTGGTATTTAAATTTTTATAATTAATATTTAATTCATTTGTATATATACCTGGTATTAAATAAAATACGGGACAAATAAATATTTCTTTTAAATCAAAATCTACAAAACTTTTTAATATTATTAAATCTGGCTGATATGATAAATTATTTAATTCATTATATAATTTAGATCTAGTTGTAAATATCATGTTATTTTCATTAATACATTCATTTAAACTTTCATCAAATGAATAATATATACTAAAAGAATTATGACCATAACTTGATATAAAATTTTCTATTTTTGAACAATTTGTTGCTGCTCCACCATATCCTGGTTGATCTGAACATATAAAAAGAATGTTTGTAAAATTTTTAATTAAATTTATAAAAGAATCAATATTTTTATATACTAATTCTAAATTAGTATTATAGTGATTTGTTAAACTAAAATCATATTTAAATGGTTCATTCATAATGTTATTTATTTCAGTTATATCAAAATTTTTCTTATGTTTATTATAATAAATTTTTTTAATATTTTTAATTATATCTTCAGTATTTTCCCATTTAATACCACCAGGCCCATTAAAAATAATTGGAATATTCATTGAATTAAATTCTTGAACTGTATTTGCATTTCCATCTTGTTCTGTTAATCTTAATCCAATAAAACATTTTGAATAAATTGATGGCATAATTTCCCAAGATACATTTAATTCATTACTATATATAATTTCAAATTTAAGTTTTTCAACTACTTGCTTATATATACTCTCGCCATATATATATTCATTACCCTTAGTAAAGCCATTATATATGTATATACAATCTCCAGTATTATCTACTGGTTTAAATAAATTTTTATCAACCAAATTAAAATTAACAAGTTGATTTTCAATAGAGTATTTATTTAATCTATTGTGAATTGATTCAGATATTGCTATATGTATTAAATTAGATACTTTTTTAATAACAAATATAGAATTTTTTCTTATTTTATATCTATCATCACAATCTGTTCCTCCCCACATCAAAAATTTCTTTCCATAATGTTTCACGATTCTTTCAAAATCATATTTATCATATAATCCAAAAAATAATGTTGAAGATTTTATATCATTAATTTTATCATAAAGTTCTAAATTATATTTTTTTAATATCCTTTCTTCAAAATGTTTAAGTGCATTTGATATCCAAATCTTTTTTATATTATTTGTAATTATTAAATTACTTAAATCCTTATTAATTTCAGACATATCATTAGAAACTAAATTACTTTCTATTTTATTAAAATTATCAGATGAATTTTCTTTTAAAATATATCCATTTGAAACAAGATATTTTTTATACATCTCTTTATTATTAAGAAATACCCAACCATATATTTCATATTTATTAGAAAATTTATATTTATTATTTATTTTTATCCATGATTTATAATCAAAATTAGGAAATTTTTGATCAAAAATTATTTTATTAGGTAATCTTCCTTCTTTAATACCAATTTTATTCCAATGTCTTTTAACTTCTTTATCAGATAAATTTTCAATATCTTTATAACAATTTTTATAAAAGCTTGTAAATAAACAATTATCCATACAAATTATTTAATTAATTTAAGAAAAAAATTAATATTATTTAACTCATGTAATTTTTTATATTTTCTAACAAATTTTATTCTATTAGTAATTGATATACTTTTAGTTAAATTTGATTCATCTTTTCTAATTATTGAAATATAACTAATTTTATCAATTTGATTTATATATGATTCTCCATAAAATTTTAATATTCTTTCAATATATTCAGTGTCACCACCAAATCTAGTAGGAAAAAATTTACCAATTAAATCAAATATTTCATTTTTAAAAGTTACAATGTTTTCACCATAATTTGGTTCTAATATTAAGCGATTATCTAATTCATTATACCTGTAATATTTTGTTTGATTTATTAAACAAGAATTATTTTTATAAAATCCTATTAAATCATAAACAAGTCTATTTTTAACTAAAAAATCATCTGAATCTACTATTAAAAAATAGTCTGATTTCAAATATTTTGATATCATATTAATTGAATTATATTTACCAATATTTTCAGGATTTGATACTATTGTAACTTTTGGATGCAATTTATATTCATTAAGTATTTCTAAAGTATTATCTGATGAATTATCATTTATTAGATATAATGAAAAATTTTTATATGTTTGAGAAAAAATAGATTTTATTGTATTATTTATATATAATTCAGTATTATAACATGGAATTATTATATCAAAAGTCTTTCCTAATTCATAAATTTTAAGTATTTCTTCTAATTCATTTGATGTATCAAAATATATTATAAAATTATTTAAATTAGATTTTGGTTTTCCTAAAGAAAATACAGGAATATTATTTTCATAAAATTTTTTTAAATATTTTTGATTAATATTATCTTTTAAATTAATAAAGTATTTACAATCTGATAAATTATCTTTATCTAATATTTGTTTTATTTCATAATACATAGTAATTGATTTTGATGAATCACTTGAAATTGTATTTATTGATAATAAAATATCCTTTATATCATTTAATGCATTTTTAAATTTTGGATTATCGCTATCATAATCAATATATATTATTTTACTATTTAAATTCAAATTATAACTTTTTAAAATTGATTCTAAATCCATACTTTTTATATAATCAAAAAATATTTTATCATAGTATGGCTGATATTTTAATTTATATGAATAATTATTTATAAATTTTTTTATTATCTTTAATTTAGTATTTTTATCAGTTTTATTACACTTAAAATTATTAAATTTTTCATTAAACTCATTAATATTTCTAAAATATCCTTTTTTTTTTCCTATAAATAACCAATGTTTATTTATATCTTCTGATTTATCTAATTCATAAACAATTCTATAAAAATTTTCATCCATTTTTAATATATATTAATTTATATCTTTATATAACATTTTTTACTTAATCTATTAATTTTGGTTTTATCCACGTTCTTTTAAGCATTTTAACAAGTATTTTATTTTTTTCAGAAGTATCTGAGCTATCTAAATTAGTCTTTATTAAATCATCTAATATAAAAATATTGTATCTACTCTGTAAATATTCTATATACGCTATATCGACACAATAAATTTTTTTGTTTAAATAGTTTAAAACTATATCATACATATTTTTTTTTATAATATATGCGTATGCTCCCATAATTTCTGTGGATTTACCCCATCCTAATGTAAAAAATTTTATCTCATCTATTATTCCACCCAAATATAATAAATCATATTTTGGAACTAATGTAGAATTTATTTTTGAATAAAAATCATCTGAAAAAATTACATCATCTTCTATTATTAATACTGATTTTAAATTTTCATTTTTTGCTCTAGTTATTGCTTTGATATGTGATAATAAACAGCCATAATGACCACTATTTACAATATTAGTATCATTTTTTAATTTATCATATTCATTTAATATATTTTTTTCTTTACCATCTATTGCATCAATAAATTCATAATTATTTAGACAATATTTATTTAATTTATTTATAATTTCTATTTTTCTATCAACTCTTCTTTTTAAATTTATAATAAAAATTTTTTCCCAACTAATTTTTTTGAATTTATTATAATTTAATATTTCAAAATCAAATAAATTTATTCTTGAACAATCGTCTATATTATCTAAATAAATTTCAAAATTATTATCTAAATCTAAATAAGTATTAATTAAAATACCTTCTATTGGTATATTTTCTAATAAATATTTTTTTTCTTCATATTCAACTGTTATTTCATTTATTAATTTTGTATTGATTTTAAATTGAATCATTACTGGTTTATAAGAATTTAATATAATTTTATTTTTTATTGAATCATTATTAGATTTAAAATTATTATTTACTTTAAAAATAAAATTTTTATTAATATCAATTATTTTATTTAAACCTATAGTTTTTATATTAAGATTTTCCATTTATTAAACTATTTAATTTAATTTATTTAATAAAAAAAAATATTCGTATAATCTAATTAAATTTATTATAGAACGTTTTTATATTTATAAATGAAGATTTGTATAATAGGTCTAGGATTTGTTGGTAGTGCTATGTTTGATAGTTTTATTTCAAAAGGACTAACTAAAAATATTGATCTTTTTTGTTATGATAAATATAAAAATGGAGGTATTGGTGATATTAATGATTCACTAAATTGTGAAATAGTTTTTCTAGCTTTACCTACTCCATTTAATAATATTACATCATCATATGAATTAAATTCAATTAACGAATGTTGTGATTTTTTATCAAAAAATAATTATAATGGTGTTATTATTATAAAATCAACAATTATACCTAATACTATCTATCAATTAGAAAATACATTCTCTAATTTAGAATTTATACATAATCCAGAATTTTTAACAACAAGAACTGCTTTTGATGATTTTAATAATCAAAAACATATTGTATTGGGAAAAGGATTAAGATGTTCCGATGATAAATTAGAAAAAGTTAAGTTTTTTTATAATCAATATTTTCCTGAAGCTAAAATTAATGATTGTTTATCTTTAGAATCTGAATGTATGAAAATTTTTTGTAATTGTTTTTATGCAGTAAAAGTACAATTCTTTACAGAACTATATCTATTATGTGAAAAAAATTCTTGTGATTTTAATAAAATTAAAAATATGATGTTGGAAAATAATTGGATCAATTCTATGCATACAAGTATTCCAGGACCTGATGGTCAAATTAGTTATGGTGGATTATGTTTTCCTAAAGATACAAATGCATTAAATGAATATATGAAAAAATTAGGTACTCCTAATCAAGTCTTAGAATCATGTATTAATGAACGTAATATTTTAAGAGATGATCATAATAATTGTAATTAATCATTTATTCCTACTAATTTATTGAATCTTACATTTGATATTTGTGATTCAAATAAATCATCCAAATCTTTTATACTATATTCATCAAGATTTAATTCATTTTCTATTATATATTCATATAATAAACCAAATGTATCCTGATAATCTATGATATCTATCACATCTTTTTCAAATTCAAAATTTTTTTTTACTTCTGGTAAATTTAATAATTTATTTGATTCATATTCTTTTATTTTTTTATTATCAAATAAATTAAAAAAGTAATTTAATGAAAATTTATCTTCAATTTCTAAACTTTTTTTTATACTACTATATAAATTAAATATTCTTACTATAATTCTTTTATCCATATAACAATATGTTTTATAAATATATCCTAATTTAAGATATTCTATGTTATAATTTATATTACTATCTGTAAAAAACATTATTGATAATATATGCATACATACTTTTAAATAAATAATATCATCTATTTTTATTTTTGGATATTTATCTAATATATCTATATTTTTAATTTTTCTATATTCCACTAATTTGTTTATAAACAATTTATCAAATGATGAAATTGATGGTTTAAAAGTATCCAAGTTATTAGAAGATGTATTGATTTCAGGTATTTCAAAAAAATCATTAAAAATATTATTATAACATACTTCATTTGTATTTAATAATTCTATTGAATTATCTAATTTAACTTCATTATTTAAATTATCATCTAAATCAAATGAATCAGACGAATCGATTAAACTTCTTTTATTTAATATATCAAGGTTATTTATATAATTTATATATGAACTATTTATCATTTTTAATTTATTTATTAATAAAAATATAATATATTTATCCATTGAATCTATTACATTTCCATATGTATTAAAATCATCAATTTCATTTATTAATTTATTAAAAAATTTATACTTGTTTATAAATTTTATCCACTTTTTTAAATTTGAATTATTATGAATTTTATATATTATTTCAAAAACTATAGCAAAATTATCATTTGCTTTATATGTACTTTTAATATTTTTTTTAAATTTTTTATCTTCATTAATTTTATTAATAAAGTATTCTATAATAGACTTGAAATATTTATTTTCATATTTAAAATATAATTTTATCAAGTCTATTAAATTTACAAAATCATTTATAACACTTTCTATTATACTTTCGGTAATTAACTCAAAATAATCTAAATACTTTAAATTTATTTGTTCTATTTCTTCATTTGAATTTATATTAACAAAACAATTATCATATAAATTTAAATATATGTTGGATAAATGATTATTAGAATATTTAATATCTGCATATATAAACTTTATTACATATATATTATTAACCAAATCTAATTTGTATGAAATAACATTGTTTTTTTTAATCAAGTATAATTTATTCTTACTATCTAATTCTATTAATTCAAATTTTTTTTTAAGATTATTGATTATATAATATATATCCTTAAACCTTAATTTATGATAAATTTCAAGAGTTTTACTAGAAATCTTTGAATTTATATATAATTCCATAGTTATGTCATTTGATATAAACAGTGAATTTTTTATATTAATATCTAATATCTTTATAATATTATGTATTGATAAAACAAAATCTTCTATCATTACTATAAAATATATATCATATAATTTAATTGTATATTTAACTAAAAAAAATTGAAATTTTTAACATATTGATAAGTTCTATCATATTGAAATTAGGTTTAATAGTATTTATACTATATTCCACTAAAAAAAAAGTTTATTGTGTGTTTAATTAAATTAAGAGGTAATTTTAAAAAATGTTCGCAGGTGGTGGTCGTGGTTCTTCATCAGATTTTAAAGTTGTAAATGGTAAAATTCGTCATGCTACTGATGATTTAAATGACGTAGTTACAGAAGAAAGAAGAGTAAGATTTTTACAATCTTCGGTAAAAGATGATATTCGTGATACAGATAAGGGAAATAACAAAGTTAAAGCTAAACAAATTTTTAATCAAAATTCAAGTATTCCTATTTTAGGTATTAATAGTCCTATAAATAATAATTATCAAGAATTATGTTTTGATAATAGTCAATTATGGGGTTCTCAAGTAGATAATAAATTTAAAGTAATAAAAGTTGTTGAAAATTCTCAAGCCGAACTATTAGGTCTTAAAATTGGTGACGAAGTTAAAAAAATTAATGGTGTTAATTTAACAAATTTGGATCAATGGAATAACGCCAAAAAAAATAGTGAATTTACTACCTTGACAATTTCACACAACCAAAATATTATTAATCATATTGTTAATACCAACAATGACGAAGATGATACTTACGATAGAACCTTCTTAAATAAAGTATTTGGTATTGTTGTGAAACGAGATATTGAAATATTAAGAATAGAACCTGGTTCAGAAGCTGAAGCAAATGGACTTAAAGTAGGTCATGTTATTACCACTATTATTAATAGTAGAACTGGTGATGAATTTCCTGTAAATAATTCAGAATCTTATCTAGAATATATATCTGCACTTAAAAAACTTGATATACCAGTTACAATTAGAATTAAAAAAGTGAAAAATACATCAGTTCAAGTAAATAAAGAATTTATTTTACCTAGTCCATATATAGAACCACATTTTTTAATTCCTGGACACAATGTTATAGTTCCTAGACACAATGTTATAGTTCCTGGAAATGTTATAGTTCAAGGAAATAGAGTTGGTTCTGTATTTTTTAAATTAGGATAATAATTTGTACAAATTAATATTTTTTTAATTAAGTGAAAAAGTTTATTTATGAAATAATTTTTATATAAATAAATATATATTTAATAAATGAATTTAGAAATTAAACCTGTATATAATGATTTTTTTAATAAGATAAAAGATGACGATAATAATTATAAAAATATTGAATTAGATAATAAAAATTCATGTAAACTTGATGAAATTAGTTCTGAGCAAGAAGTTTTTGTTGAATTAAAAAAAATTTTAAAATCCAAAAATCCAAAAAAATATAAATTGGATAAACATAAAATTAATCAGCATAAATCTATAAATATTAGCGAAGATAATAAAAATACTTTTGAAAAAAATAATTTTAATAATAATATTTCAAATTCTGACAATTATACAAATTCATCTGGATTAAATAAAGATATTTTAATTCTTAAAAATATGTATTTACAAAATATTACTAAAATAGAAAATAATAATAATGAAATTAATACTGAATTAAAATCTAAATTTAAACAAAATGTTAATGAAGAATCTGTTAGTCTAGTTGATACTATATCAAATCATAGTGAAAATTCACAAAATCTTGTATTTGAAAATATTAAAGAAATAGAATCCGTTGATGAAGAATTTAAACAATTTTTTAGTAAAGATAAAAAAAAAAGATTAGATATTGATTCAAAAGAAAAGCAATTTAATAAATTAGAAAAATTTTATGATAAAGTTATAAAAAATAAATTAGATAATAAAAAAGAAAAAAGTAAAGAAATAGATATTCATAATTATAAAAAAAAAGATTTAGTAAAAATTTTATTAAATAAAATAGAAAAAGAAATTTATTTAGAATCAACAAGAGGTTATAATATTGAACAAAATATATATAAATTAAATATAGATAAACTAAAATTAAATTTAAGTAAATTTAATGTATCAAGTGAATCTAAATGTACAGTAGGTTATTTATATAGAAATTATAATGATCCTAAAGCATATATAAATACAACAGAAAATAGTCATTGGTTAGAAATATCAAATACTGAAAATAAAGTTATAGAAAAGGAATTAGATAATAAAGATAAATTTTTAAATTCTTGTCTTAAAAATTTTAAAAAAATACAAAAATTTAAAAAACAAATTGGTTCTAGTTTATATAGAGCTCATATTAAAACTGTAGAAATTATTAATACAAAAAATTTAGTTATTGATATAATATTTTTTGTTAAATATAAATAATATTTTTTTCTAGAAATCGTTTTTTTTATATAGAGATATATTATAATTTAAATATAATATGAATACAGATTATTTACAAGAAAATGCAAAAATAAGAGAACAACGTTTAAATGAAAAAATGGATTGTAGACAATCTAAACATTTTAATTGTGCTAAAGTAGATAAATATGCTTCTGATCAAAATACTGTTTACGATCCCGTTAAAAATTTAATGTTATATGGTGTAAACAGTAATATGGGTGTATTGGGAGTTTCTGATGGCACTTGTGATCAAATTAACCCTTTAATATTTACACAACCATATATGTGTGGATTTGGAGCTGCTGGAGGTAATCCTTGTGTTAAAGATGCATATAATACAAGAGAATTAAATGGAATTGAAAACTTTGAATCTAATAAATCTAAAAGTAAAGAACAATTAAATACCTTAATTAGTATTATTTTATTTGTATTATTAGTCTTATTCTTGTATAAAAATAAATAAAAATTATTTATAGATAAAATTAATTATAAAATTATAATAAAAATGAATAAAATTTTAGATCCTAAAGATATGGCAATATTAATTAAAAATACAAAGTGTGTTATTATTAAGTTTAGTGCATCATGGTGTGGACCATGTCAAAATGAACAATTTAAACATAATTATGAACAATTAAAAATTGGATCTCAAAAATATAATGATTTTATACAATTTATTGAATTAGATGTTGATGATCATGATGATATTGTAAGTTCAACCAAATATTATGATTTTAAAATAAGTTCAATCCCTCATTTTAAATTTTGTTTTGATGGAAATATTATTAAAGAATATAACGGTATTCATTGTTTAGAAGATATACTTGAAAATATTAATAAAGTTATTGAATTAGTAATGATTGAAAGAGATGAACAATCTAAAAAAGTATTAGATGAAAATACTTAATTTTTATACAAATTTTTTATCCAGTTGTTAATAAATTTATTATAATTTATTATATCAATTATATCTTTCCATATTAATAAATCAGAATTTAAATATTTATGATTTAAATCGTAATCTATTTCATTTAATAATTTTGAATCAAAAATATTTGCTGTAACTCTAAATAAAATTTCAAAATAGTTTTTTTTATTATTGATAAATAAATAAAAATCTTCTGATAAAAGATATTTAACTATTTCTGGTTGTAATATTTTATTTTTAGATAATTTATCATAAACATTTCTTAATATTGTTTTATCCATTTGCTTAATATAATTATTTTTAAAATATTTATATTGTTCATAATTTATAAATTCAAAAGTATTTACAATGTTAATTGGATCTATTTCATAATTATTAAATAAATTTAATACTTTGAAATATTCATCTGGATAATTATATATTATGTTTATGTAACTACTAGTAATAATCTTATTATTTTTTTCAAATAATTTTTTTAATAATTTTATGTATTTTGGGATAGGATAATATATTGTTATTAGTATAAATATATTATTTAAAAACTCTTCTTTATAATTATAATCATTCATAATATATAATTTTATTTTGTCATCAAGAATTGGTATTATAAATTCAAATTTCTCTTTAATATAGTTATATTTGTTATTATAATAAAATATTTCTAATAATTTTAATATTTGAATTATAATTTCTTTTAATATTAAGTATGAATTTTGTATCAATATAAAATATTTTATGTATTGCACAATTTTATTATAATATTCTATAAAAGTTATATAGTTTCCTAACATTAAAATATAAAGATCATTTAAATATTTTATAATTTCAAATTCATTCATTTCTTTAATAGGATCATAATTATTATATCTAATCACACATAATAAATCATTACATGGATTTAAATAAAAAGAATTTGAATTAATTTTTATTTTTAAAGTTTCACTTTTAATTTTAAGTAATTCAGTTATTTTATTATTTGAATTATTTATATAAACTATTTTTATATATATGGGTATATTATAAGATCTTGATATATCTGAACTATTTATAAATCTTGATTTTTTTATTAATATTTCTGATATTTTATCTTGTTTTATACAAGTTACATCAATAAATGGAAAGCCGTATGAGCTTAATTGTTCAATTAAAATTTGTGATAAAGGTAATTTTTGTTCATATTTTTTAAATTCTTCTATTAAATCTTCTGGGTTAACTGATCCAAATTCATGTTTATTTATATAATTTACAATTAACTTTCTGAATTCGGCATCTTCCATCAAACTATTAACATATTTAAATATTAAACTTCCTTTGTTATAAATTAAATGTGTAAAAATGTTTTCAGATTTTACTTTTTTGTCTTTAATATAAATTATACTTGTATTTAACATACTATCATAATATTGAGCATTAAAATATTCAGTTTTCAAATAATTATATTGATATAATTCATAATTTTGTGTTTTAAATAAGCCTTTCCAAGTTATCCAATTAGTCAATGATTCATTTAACCAAACATAATTCCAACTTGATAATGTTACTAAATTACCAATCCATTGATGAACTATTTCATGATAAAGTATTCTACATAATATTGATAATGTACTAATATTACAATTAAAATATAAATCTTTCATAAATATTAAACCAATATTTTCAATACCACCAGGTATTAAACTTGGTAATAAAACAATATCTAATTTATCAAGTGGATATTCTCTTTCAAAATATTCTTCATAGTAATTCATACAAGTAATAATGTATTTTTTAAAAATACTAATAAATTCATCACTTTTTTTAATAATTGAATATATGTTATGTTCTTTATTTTTTAACGATATAAATGGTTTATCAAAATATTTAATAAATTTACCAACTGCTAACGATATTAAATAAGTAGACATTTTGGGTATCTCATTAAATGTTATAATCTTATTATTATCATAAACTTTTATTAATTTAGGATATGTATTTGATAAACAATCTACTTCTTTATCTAATCTAACTATCAAATTCATTGTTGCTTTATATTTAGGATTTTCAAAACAAGGAATAATTTTAACAATTTCATCTGGTTGAGGATCTGTATAAAAATATTCAATACCCTTATATTTATATTCCATAAAACCTTCTTGATTTGAAGAAAAATTATTTGAAAATAATATTTGAATTTTATATTTTGAATTTATGCCAAATCTATTATATATTTTTAATTTATGTGTAGATTTATTAATAAAATAATCTACTATTACATTATTAATAAATACTTTATTTATCTCTATATCATATGCATCTACTTCAATATAATCACTTGCTAATTTAGTTATAAATAAAATCTCAACTAATCCATTATAATTTAAATTCTTATATATTATATTTAAATATATATTGTAATTAATTACTTCTTTTGGTTCTATATTATTTTCCATATAATTTTATAATTATAATATTAATAAATAAATTATAATTTGTTAATAAAATTTTTAACAAATTATCAACAATAGAATAATAAAAATTATTCCAAAAATTAACTACTTATAATAACTATATAAAAAAATTTTTTATATTAAACCTAACGCTTTTCTATATAAATGTCCTAACCAAATATTTGAATATAATAATTTAGAATCATCACAATCTCTTATCCAATGTAAAAGACTATTATTGGAAATTTCGGAATTGTATAATACAATAAATAATACTTTAGATTCATCCAGTAATTTAGTTGGATCAGTAAGAAAAAAATTAGGTGTATGAACCCAATTTTTATTTGTATCTCTTGTTCCATCATATTCTGATGAAAAATGATAATAATCATATGATTTTGATTTTAAATCATCTAATGCTTCCCATAATACCATTTTACCATAATCATGATAGGAATCATCTCCTTGATCTTGATTTTTATCACGAGAATTTAATTTTTCATCTAATTTATTTAAAATTAACTCCATTAGTACACTTTGAGGTCTTGCACCTAATACCCAATTAGATGGTCTAAATTTACCATAAGAACACTGAGCACCTGTACAACCAAAACCAACATAATCATAACCTTGATCTAACTTTTTAAATATAGGTTCTAAATCTTTCATAATAATAATATCTGCATCTAACCATATACCTCCATATTTATATAATAATGCTATGCGATAATAGTCTACTTTTTGTGCTACCATTAAATTATCAAAGTCATTTCTAATATTTGGCAAGTATTCTTTAATTGTTTTTTCATTTAGTATTTTTAATTTATATTTTGCATCTAAATGTTTTTTCATTGTATCTAAACATAATTTTATATGTGTAGGATATTTTGATCTATTAATATTTTCCCAATAAACCCAAATATATCTAGGAGTTTTAATTTCTGGATATAAGGGTTTAATTTTATCTGTATTATCAAATACCTCTATTAAATTATTTGAAGGTTTATATTTATAAGTTACTATATCAGAACCATCTGAATTTATTTTAGTATTTAGCATTTCTGGTAAAGTTGTATTTTTTAAAGTTGTATTTGATAATAAATCTAGTATTTTTGAATCAGATTCATTTTCTATATTAATAAAATTTTTATTATTTTGAATATCTTTAATAAATAAATTTTCTTCTTGATTTAATAAATTTTTAGTATATTCTAATTCATAACTATTTTGATAATTTTTATTACTATATTCAACAATAAATGTAAAATAATAATAAATTATTAAATATATTATTGTCAATATCATTATTAAAGTTCGTTTATAAATCATTTATATATAATCTTAGTATAAAAAAATTTAAGATTAGTTTGATTGAAATTTAAAATGTAATAAATTAAATTTAACTATTTGAAAATATATATTTATAATAAAAGTTTTAATGCAATCATATCAAAATAATTATTTAAATAACTATAATCAAACAATTTTAAATTCTGAAAAAACACAAGATTTACAATCTATAACAAAATATGATAAAATTAGAACTAAAGGTTTAGATGATAAATCTAAAAGATTATCTAATCCTGAAAATCCGTTTAAATTAAAATTAAAACCACATCAAGAAGCCTTATTATACAGATCCTTAGAAATAGATGAAAAATTTGCTGGTACAACTTTACCATTTGGAGTATTTAGTGATAAACCAGGTTCTGGTAAAACTTTTATAGTCTTGGCTTTAATTTATTATGCTAAAACATTATTTAAATCTCAAGGAGTAAATATAATTGTTGTTCCTCATAATATTTATACTCAATGGGTTGATGCAATTAATTCTTTTTTAGGAAAATTACTCACTTATAAATGTTTACTTGAATATAATGAAATTTCAGGATTATTTACAGATAATGAAATGTTATATAAATATGACATTATAATAACAACACCATTAAATTATGGAGTTTTTGCATCAACAGTTAATAATATTGGTAGTAAAGTTAGAAGAGTTTTTTTTGATGAAGCAGATACAATGAAGAATTTATTAGTTGATGCTATTAATTCTAAATTTACATGGTTTATAAGTGCATCAATACAGCGGGTTTTTGATCCACAAACTTTAAAAGCCAAAATTGGTATATATGAATTATATTTACCTGAACTTTTAAAAAATGAATGTTATTGTAAAAATAGTTTTATTGATTCAAACATTAAATTACCAAAACCAAATAATGAATTATTTAAATGTAGAGATTTTTATCTTGATAATATACTTGTTGAAATTCTTGATAAAAATCAACTTTGTGCAATTAATGCTCATGATTATACAGATATTCGGAGTGAATGTGATGGTTTTGCTGTTAAAAATACAAAAGAAATTGTTAGACAAATGTACAACTATTCAAGAACGGTTGTTAATGAACAAGAAGATATTTTAAAAGATCTTGAAAGGAAATTAAAATTTCCTAATAGACAAGAATATAATAGGATTGTTGAAACAAAAAATAATGTTGAAGTTAAAAGAAATAAATACTTAAATATTTATATGCAAATAAAATTATTATCTGAACAAAATAAAGTTTGTATTGAATGCTGGGACCAAGTCATAAAAGAAGAAGGATTTATTGATATTTATAGATCAGAATGTAATGATGTTATTTGTAAATATTGTTGGGATAAAATAGAAGATAAATATAAATGTATTGGCTGTAAAAATCCACATTTAAAGGATACATATAAAGTAGAACAATTACAAATCACACCAAAAATGATCAAAGAAAGTTTAAAAAATAAATTAAATAAATTTATAATTTTAGATAAAATTATTGATTTAACTGGTAATAAAGTGTTAATTTACACAAAATTTAGAGGTTTAAATAATTATTTAAAAAATTTATCCTATCAAATGAAATTTCAATTTTCTGAATTAAATGGTGGTAATATTAAACAAATTGATTCAATCATCAAAGAATTTAAAACAAATCCAAATATTAAAATTTTATTAATAGATGATTCTTATTTTGGAGTAGGTCTTAATATTGAATACGCTACAGATTTTATTTTTATTCATAAAATTGATTCTGAAGTTAAAAAACAATTAATTGGAAGAGCTCAACGATTTGGAAGAACCGAAAAACTAAATATTTGGGAATTAGGTTATTCTAATGAAATTAGTTAAAAATAATATTTTTATTTATAATAAATAATCTATAAAGAACATTTATTTTACATCTTATAACGTCTTAAACTTAATTAAAAATATTTATTTTTACATCTCAAGATGATAAAAAATATTTTATTTATTCAAAACACATCTAATAAAGTCCTAAATATTATTTAAAAATATTTGTAATACATCTCGAGATGATAAAAATATTTTATTTATTCAAAACACATCTAATCACGTCTTAAATTTTATTTAAAAATATTTGTTATACATCTAACGAGATGATAAAAATAATTTACTTTTATAAATAGATCTAATCACATCTTAAATATTATTTAAAAATATTTGTTATACATCTAACGAGATGATAAAATAACTAATTTTTTAAATAATGCGTCTTGTTATCATCTATGAATATACGAATTGTATATTTTTATCATCTTAAAAAAAGAAAAAAAAATATTTTTTCTTAAATTTTATTAAAAAAAATATTTTTTAAAATTTTTAATATTTTATTTTCCCTCAAACTCTCTCTCTCAAATTGAAAAATATCTATATTTTTAAAATTAAAAGTAAATAAGCAGAAGAAAATAGCTAAAAAAATGCAGAAAAATTTGCAGAATTTGCAGAATTTTAACCAAAAAAAATTGCAGAATTTGCAGAATTTGCAGAATTTGCAGAATTTGCAGAATTTTTATATAAAATAATTTAAATTTTTTATGATGTTAATTTAATAAAATGGTAGTATACAAATGTTTAATATGTTTTAGAGAATTTAATAGAAAATCTAGCTTTATTGATCATACGGAAAATAAAAAGAAATCATGTCGAATAAATTCTGCAGAAAAAATTGCAGAATTTGCAGAAATTAACCAAAATGCACCAAAATGCACCGACCCTTCACCGAAATTAACCAAAATTAACCAAAATTCACCAAAATTAAAAAAAATGCAGAAAAATATTATGAAAAAGATAAATGTAGACAAAATCAATATTTATAATGAAAAATCGAATAATACTTGTAATTATTGTTATAAAGAATTTGTGAATACATATACCTTAAAAAGACATATGGATAATAGATGTAAAGTTAAAAAATTAGATGATGAAAAGAAAGATGAAATATTTAATAAATTATTAGAATATGAAGGAAAAATGAATAAAATATTAAATAATTTTGAAGATTTAAAAAATGACAATAATAATTTAAAAAATGAGAATGAAAAATTAAAAAAACATATCGATAATCTTGAAAATAAATATGATAATGAAAAAAATAAAATAGTAACAAAAAATATAAATAATACTATAAATAATAATATTACGAATAATTTAATAATTCCCCAAAGTAAATTAGTTAAATTTGGTAAAGAAGATTTGAAAAAAATAAATTTTGAATCAATAATAAAATCATGCAGTGATATAAAGGTGTCAGGGTATCTTATATTTGTAGAAATAATCAAATTAATTCATTTTAATGATAATTTACCAGAATACCAAAATGTATATATTACAGATAGGAATAGAGATAAATATATGTATTGGAATGAAGATAATTGGACTTTAGGAGATAATACTGTTTATAATAATATAATATCTAAAGTTCAAGATATTTTTATGATTTATCAGGATGAAATAGAAGAAGCTAAAAAGAATAAAAATTATAAAAATGTAGTTGACAAAATAACAAAATATATTGATAAATATTATGATTATGATGGTTTTAATGATTTAGTAGATCCTAAAGTAAAAGATTTATTATATAATAATAGAGAAAAAGTAAAAAATAATTATAAAAAAATTCAGAATGATATAGAAAAAAATAAAATAAAAATAATTAGTTAAAAATTTAATTTGCTTCTTTGTAAAAATAAATTATAAATCATTTAATATAAATGAGTTCATTAGAAAATTTTATTACAAAAAATTCTAAAAATAATCAAAATAAGGTAATAAATAAAAAATTTTTAACGAATAATTTTACAATACATAATAATATCATAGATCAACAAAAAAATATAGTAGAAAAAAATAATTTACAAACAGAATTTTATTGGGAAAATCTTAATCAAACATATCCTTATAATCCTAAATTAAATTATTGTGTTTTTTTTAATGGATGTTGTTGTCCACCTCACAAAGGTCACATTGATTCCATAAGATCTGCCATACAAATGTTACCAGGATGTACAGTAATTATTAATCAATTAGGTTCTTCATCTAGACATGGAGTTCCTTCAGAATATAACTCTGAACTTTTACAAAAATATTTATCAAATGTATTTAAAAATAATTCAAATATAAAATATATGTTTAGAGCATCTAATAAAAAAATATTTACTCATTATTTTATAACAAATTGTGATGTCCTAGTCATTATTAGAGGTGATGAGACTACAGAAACTAATAAACTTGATATAATTACTAAAGATATTAATGATAAAAATAAATATAAATTTAGTAAATATATTAATAAATTAAATAATTTAGGAATTAAAGTAGATTTTTATATGCAATTGAGAAATGTTAATAAACTTAGTGCAACAAAATTTATTGAAAAAATTAATATTTATAAAAAAAAAAAATACGAATCTAAAGAAACTAAAGAAGATTTGTATGAATTGATGAATTTTATTCCTGAAGAAATTGAATTTTATACAAAGTATCAAATTATTAAAAAATTATTAAAATTTAAAACTTTTGTATAAAATAAATTTTTATTAGTAAAATTAAATTTAATATATATATATTAAATATATAATTATGTCAAATTATTTAAACTATAATTTAGGATTTAATATTTTTGCTGATGCTGATTATTTACCAGCTAGTTTTGCTGATTTAACTGGTCTTAATTCACCAAGTATTAAACCAGATATTAATAAAATACAAAACATTTCAACAGCTAATTTTGAAAAAGACTTGGATCTTTCAATGAATAACAAAAATCTTAATAATGTACAAGATTGGATGGATACTTCAAGCGTTTATGTTGAAAATTCAGTAGAACCATTTAGAGGTGCATCAAGTAGTTATGGTGGTATGAGTAGAAGTAGTTATGGTGGTATGAATAGATATGGTAGTTCATTAAGAACAAGTCCAAGTAGAACAAAAAGTCAATTTAGAGATAGAATAAATAATATTTATTCTTCACAGGATATTAAAAAAAATATTCCAGATAAAATAGTTAAAAATAATTACGGAGGTAACAATTATTATAATAGTGTTAATAGTTCAAATATGAGGCCAAACATTAATCCTTTAATTTTTCCTGCTGTTATTGGAGGAGCTGCATATAGTGATTATTATAATCAAAATCAACCCCCAATTAATATTAATAACCTAGCCCCAGATATTACAAAAAATGAAGTACAAATGGAATCAGAAATTAAAACTAGAAATGAAGTACAAATGGAATCAGAAATTAAAACTAGAAATGAAGTAGAAATGGAAATAGAACAACAAATAATTTTAGAAAAGTTAAAAAATGCAAAATTAAAAGATGAACTTCAAAATAATAATAAGATTTCAAACGATAGTTCAAATAATTTTTGGATTATGGCAGTTATAGTAGTATTAATTTTGGTTTATATATTTATGTCAAATAATAAAAAATTAAAAAATGATACATCATTATTAACTATAAGTAATTCATCTAGTAATAAATTAGAAACAACTTCATTTGGTTTTTAATATAAATATTATATAAACATAATTATAATGAATAAAATAATTTGTTTCTTAATAGCATTTGTTTTGAATAATTTAAATAATAATTTGAATATAACTACACATTTAATAAATATAAATAAATCAAAATATGAAGGTTATGATCAAAGATTTAATGAATCAACAGATCTAAATAATACTCAATTATATAATATCTATAAAAATTTTGAAAGAATAAAATTATTACAAAAACTAAATGATACAAATATTAATTCAATAAACAAACTAAAATTTATTAATGAACATTTTTTTGATGAAAATATTAGTAGTAATATTTATAAAAATTTAGAAAATGATTATTGATAAATTTTACAAAGTTATCTTAATTATGTTATGTTTTTTTAATTGTAAAATAATAAACTTAATAATATATCCATTATGATATATTATTAATTTTGATGAGTATGTATAATTTAATAAAATCATTAGATCTTCGTGATGATTTATCAAAACCAAAATTATATGCAAATATCAAGTTAATTAGTGATTATCTAGATAACAATATTTCTATTATAAATAAACCAGAATTAATAAAAATAATTAGAGGTTTAAAATTATATTTATCTAACAAAAACTTAATATATTCAAATGTTTATAAATTTGGTTTGAATGAGATTAAGTTAGATACAGAACAGTTAAAAATAGTTAATTCAGAGCCAAATCATAATATAAGAATAATAGCAGGAGCTGGTTCTGGAAAAACAACAACAATTTTATGTAGAATAAAGTATTTATTAGATAATTTTATAACACCAGATAGAATATTAATTTTAACATTTAATAGAGATTCTGCCCAAAATCTTAGAAATAGAATTGAAAGTTTATTTGGATTCAAAATTAATTTACAAATATATACTATTGATGCATTTTGTTATAAATTAATGTATCAATATAATTATTTATTTAATGTTAATCCATTATTTTCAGTCAGTGAGTATTCAAATATAGGATTAGAATTAATGAAAACATATGGAAAAGAAATAGCTTCGCAGTATAAATTTATATATTTTGATGAATTTCAAGATGTAAATGATGTACAATTTTTAATATTAAAAAAATTTGTGGATTATGGTTGTTATTTAACAGTAATTGGTGATGATTGTCAAAATATATATCAATTTAGAGGAACAAATAATTATTATATAATTAATTTTGATCAAATTATTGAATCACAGACATATAAATTAACAACTAATTATAGATCTAATAAATACATAGTTAATTTGGCGAACGATTCAATTAGATTTAATAAGGTTAAAGTCAATAAACAAATGATAGCTTTTAATTTAATATCTAATAAAGAGTTAAATCCAAAATTTATTTTAACAGGTGGAGAACAAGATTCTGTAACTTATATTGGAAAAAAAATAAGTTTATTTATAAAAAACGGTATAAATCCCGATCAAATTGCAGTATTATCTAGAAATTCATACCCGCTAATAATGATAGAGACTGAATTAACTAAACTAAATATAGATCATATTGCCTGTCTAACTGATAAAAATTCTGATGATATAAAAAAAATATTAGTTCCTAATAAAGTTGCTATAACTACAATACATAAATCAAAAGGATTAGAATGGGAATATGTATTTTTAATTGGTTTAGCACATGAACATTTTCCATCACATGTTAATAATAATATTAAAAACATTGAAGAAGAAAGAAGATTATTTTATGTAGGAATTACTCGAGCTAAGAATTATTTATATTTAATAGCAAATATATCTGAAATACCTATAAGTATATTTATAGAAGAAATTTTTAGTTCTTTAACTAGAGTAAAATATCATTTAGAAAAAAAATATTCGGATAAAGAATTATTTGGAAAAACAGAATCAAATACTATTATAAAAGATTCTTATGGAGTAACAGAATTAATAACTTTATTACAAAGTGATGATTTTAATAATATGAGAAAATCATCTTTAATATTAGAAATTGATCCTGATATTCAAGAAATAATTAAACTAGATGAATTAAATAATATTGAATATAAATTTATTGATAAAATTAAATCAGGTGCATATGAAGCAGATTTTGGAGAGTTCTGTGATAGATACATAACAAGACAATTGATGATAAACAATTGCAAATTTTTTGTTGATATGGATACAGAATTTATATTAGGTTGTAAAGAATTAAGAGAGGATGATATAAATTTACTAAATTTATTAAAATCAAATAAAAATTTGTTAAATAAATCTAAAATAAATAATTCTAAATTACAGTGGTTATTTGAACTAATAGAACAATCTGAAAAAAAAACATGTGATATATTAAGAAAATATACTTTTCCATCAAATGTTATAAGATTAATTCAAAATTCCTATGCAAATGCAAAAAATCCAGAATTATCTAGCAATAATATTTTGGAGTCAATTTATTGGATATCTTTATGTAGAAATTTTAGATCTGAAAGAAAAAGACTTGCTTATAAAAATATTTTTGATTTAATAAAATTAAATTTAGAAACTAAATCAAAAGATAATTATCTTTCTTTAATTGAATATATGGATAAAATAATCAAATTATTATCAAAAAATAAAACAGAATGTAAAATAAATTTATTACATAAATTCAAAGCAAACTTTTCAAAAGAATGTACAATTTGTGGAGAAATAGATTTAATAGATTTAGATAATAATGAATTAATTGATTTAAAATGTTCTGAAACTGATTTTAGATTAGAATGGTTAATTCAATTATTAACTTATTATAGTTTATATCCAGATAAATCTAAAATTAAGTTTATTAGTATTATAAATATTTTTAATGGAAAAAAATATAAATTTAGTATTCCTGATAATTATAAGTATGATAAATTATTAGAATATTTTGAAAAATTAATTAAATTAGATCAATTAAGTATAAGATCTAAACCTATTGATTTATCTATAAATTTAGAAATATCAAATAATAATTTAATAAATAATAATACAACGATAAATTTGATAATTCTAAATTTAATTGATATTGAATCAAGAAACTATTCAATTGTATTAGATACAGAAACAAGTTCTTTAAATGGAGATATTTTACAATTAGCTTGGATACTATTAGATGAAAAAAATAATATTGTATCAAAATCAAATTATTACATAAAAGATCGCATATCTACAAAAGAAGCTTTTGCTATACATAAAATATCAATAAATAAGTTAAGAGAGGAAGGTATAGAATTTACAAAAGTTGTTGAATTATTTGTAAAAGATTTAGAAAAAACAAAAATTATAATTGGTCATAATATTCATTATGATTTAAGATGTTTACTTAAAAATTTTAGAAAATATGATATTGAATTTAAAATTAATAATAATATTTGTTATAATATTTTCAATATTTTTGATATAATATGCACTAAAAAAATGTCAGGTAATAAATCTTTAGAAAATTTATATTTGGATTTATTTAATAAAAATTTTATAAATGCTCACGATGCTCTAACAGATGTTATAAATACTCATAAATGTTATGTAAAATTATTAGAAAAACAAAATTTAATTGATCATACTAAATAAAAATTAATTTAAATTTAAAATATAGGATATAATATTAATATATAAATATATGATTGAAATAAATCAATTAGAAGAAGTAAATGAAGATAGTGTTTCTAAATTAATTGTTGACTTGATAATATCAGGTAAAATTAATTGTAAAGTTTATTTTGTTAAAAATACAGAAGGTAATTTATGTGCATATATAAATAAAGATGTAAATAATGAAATAATTAAAGGAATTAATTTAGCATTTGATAATTCAGGATTTGGTTTTATGGCAAATATGTTTTTTCAGATGTATCAACCAGTTGAAATAAACTATGATTGTGATTCTAAAAAATTTATAGAAATTTTATTAAATTCTAAACCACATGATGTTAATCAATATAATAATAATACTGATAAAGAAATTAATTCACTTAAAGAATTAATATTATCATTTGATGAATCTTTTAATTTAGATAATGTACCAAAAAATACTTTAAATAATGAAAATAATGATGTTGAACAATTAGATATAATGAAAATGTTAACAGGTCAAATTGATCAACTAAATTTGGATAATTCTGTTAGTGATGATGATGAAACAGGTGATAATGATGATGAAACAGGTGATAATGAAGATGAAACAAGTGATAATAGTGGTGAAACAGATGATGAAGTAAAAAGTGAAATAAAAAATACTGTTGAAGAAAATAATAATTCAAATAATTTAAATAATTTGATGGAGAAAATTAATCCTGATTTATTAAATTCAGTATTTGGTAATTTAGGTAAATTAATGGAAACAAATCAAAATTCATCATCTGGTTTAGATATAAAGACAAATCCTGCTGATATATTATCAAATATTAAGAATATGTGGACAAATGAATATTATGATGCAAAAGATCAGGAAGATCTTGAAGATTTTTTGATTAAAGATGAAGAATCAGAAGAAAATCCGAATGAAGAAAATCCGAATGAAGAAAATCCAAATGATTTACCAAATGTAACTGATGATTTAGATTTTAAAAATTTATTTAATAATATATTAGGAATAAATAATCCGGTTAATAGAAAAACAAAATATTTAGAAAGAGAAGTAAATGACACAGCATTAGAAATATTAGTAAATATAACAGAAGATAAAATAAATCATTATTTAGATTTAGCAGATAAATTTAAATCGAAAGAACAATATGATGATTTAATTAGTGAATATAAAAATATTATTATTAAAAATACTGATGATAACTTAAAAAAGAATATAATTCAAGAGATAAGGGTAAATGAAGATGGTTTAGAATATATTTATTCAAAATTTAATTATTATAATAAAAATATAGAATTCAAACTTGATCATCAATTGGTTTGCAAATATTTAGATATTATTATAAAAATATTAAGTTTTGCAAAGAATAAATAAAAATTAATTTTTAATTAAAGAATATACTAGATTATTAGTATATTAAAATATTTTATGGCTTCTAAAAAAAAAATTAATAAAAAAATTAATTTAGATAATGAAGAAAAAATAATAAACAAATTTAATTTAAATTTAGAATCAGACGATAGTTCTGATTCTGATGATGAAAAATTAAAAAAACAATCAAATAGATTTAAATTTATGGATAGTGATTCAGATGAAGATGATAAACCTATTATTAAAATTCAGAATGATAAAAATAAAATAGATCTATCAACAGAATTAATTGGAAAGAATAAACCAAAAGAAAAAATTAATAAAAAGAAGCGTGAAGAAATTAAAAAAGATAAAAATAAAGTTGATTCAATTAATAATAAAAATTTATCAAATCATATAGGATTAAAAACAATATTTTCTTCTCAGGTAGAAATATTAGTTAATGGAGTTAAATTGATAGAAGAATCGAATATAACAATAAATGAACAATGTAAATATGTTGTTATTGGAACAAATGGTGTTGGAAAAACTACTTTAGTAAAATATTTATACGAACAAATAAAGAATCAAGATGTTTTAATGATTGATCAGGATATTCAGATTGAAAGTTCTAGTCAAAAAATTAGAGAATTTATATTAGATGCAAATATAGAATTACATCATAAATATTTAAAAATGAAACAACTTGAACAAAATGATAATATCACAGATGAAGAAATGGAAGAATATCAACAATTAGCAGATGATGTTTATACACAAGATTGGGATAAATTTGAAGCAGAATCAAATAAAATATTATATGGTTTAGGAATAACAAATTTAGATCAACCAGTTAGTTTATTATCGGGAGGTTGGAGAATGAGATTAGCATTAGGTAAAGCACTTTTAAGATGCCCAACTGTTTTAATATTAGATGAACCTACAAATCATTTAGATTTAAATGCAGTAATTTGGTTAACTGATTATTTATTAAATTATAAAAAAACATTAATAGTAATAACTCATCAAGTACATTTGATGAATACTTTAGGAGAGACAACATGGTACATAGGAAATCCAGAATTAACAGGTACAAAAGTATACACCATTAGAGGTAATTATTATAATGTAACTAAAGTAATAGATAATTATAATAATATTTGTAATAAAAATTGGGATAAATTTTCTAAAAGGGTTGAAGAATTAAGAAAAAAATCAACACCAAAAAAAGAGGTTGATTTATTTATAAAATCATCTGGTATCTGTAGACCACCGAAAGTATATGAAGTTAATATAGATTTTGAGCCTGTTCAACAATTAAGTACAAAAAATATTATTGAAATGAAAGATGTAATATTTGGATATTCAAATGATAATATAATATTTAATTCTATAGAATTTTCAATTTCAATGGGAAGTAAAAATATTATAGTTGGTCCAAATGGTGTAGGGAAAACAACATTATTTAAATTAGCATTACAGAAAATAGAACCAATTAGTGGAACAATAATAAGAGATAATAAATTAAGAATTGGTCATTATAATCAACAGATTATTGATAATTTACCATTAGAATTTACTCCAATTGAATTTTTACAATCAATTGATTCAAGATTAGATAATGGTAAATGTAGAGGTATACTTGGTAAATTAGGAATTAAAAAAACTGAAACTGTAGATTTACCTAATACTAAAATATTTTTATTATCAGGAGGTCAAAAAGCACGAGTATCTTTAGCATCAGTACAAATGCAAGAACCACATTTAATATTATTAGATGAACCTACTAACCATTTGGATTTAGAAAGTATAGAAGGTTTAATTAAAGGAATTAATAATTTCAATGGAGGTATAATTTTAATTACACATGATATGTATTTAATAGAATCAATTATATCTGCGGATATTTACGAATTATCAAATAAAAAAATTATTAAATTTAGGGGGTCTTTTGATGAATATTGTGATAAGATTATTAGTAATTAAAAATATATTTTTTAGTTAAAATAAAAAATATAATATTATATTTTATTATATATGACAGTTAAATTTGAGTATCCAAATAAATTTACATTTTCAAAAATTAAAACTAAAACAGAATCTGTTAGACCTTTAGTAAGTGGTTTAAGTAATTATGTATTTAGAATTAAAAATCCATTTGTTGGTATAAATATTAATCCAAAGACTGGAGTTATTATAATTAGTAATAAAACAGTTCCAGGAAATTATATATTAGATATAGATTGTGTAGATTCAGTTAATAATGAAACATATTCAACAAAACATATTGCTTTTGTTAGAGATCCTAATAAAATATTTCCAGGTGATGATGAATTAACAGATGATTGTGAATTTAAATCAAATAAAAAAAGTAAAAAAAGTAAAAAAAGTAATAATCATAACAATAAATTTATAGATAATACAAATATATATAATTATCTAGATAAAATAATAGATAACAAACAAAATGTTTGGTTAATTACAATAGTATTTACAATATTGATAACATATCTAAAATTTATAAAATTTTAGTATTTAAGAATAAAAAGATTATTATAAAATATATAATGATTAAAATAAGTTATAAAAATCCTGACGAATCAGAAAGTCCAGATGATATTTGTAAATATAATATGATATTATCAGATAATTATAAAAATTTACAAGCATTTTCACAATCTAGTTTAGCTTGGTTAAAAAATGATTCTACACGAAATTATCAAGATTTAGAAAAATTATTAAGAGAACTTAATTTAGATACACATTTAATTGCAAGACCATTGGATAATAATATTTTAAATGATATTACTAAATTATTTATTCCAAATAGAACAGATCAGCCTAAAAATTTAGAATATATGTTATTAGTTTCATGTAGAAGTAAAGAAGAAGCATTAAAAGAATTAAGTTTATATCATTTATCCTATGAAGATAATTTTGAATGTTTATATAAAACAGGTAGTTATAATAGTACTGAAGATTTGCAAAAAAATTTTTCTTATAATTCTGATAATAATCCAAAAGAAAATCTAATTTTAGATTCTAAATTAAAGTATGATTTTATTCGAGTAAATGGAAAAGAATCAATTAATGTTATAATCCAAGATTTAATATCAAAATATAATAAAGAACCAGAGAAAACTGTATGTGGTAAATTAGGTGAAGAAGATATTTATTCTCTAACATTAGATGGTCAAATATCAAGTCCAATTGGATGGATAGAAAAAGATGATGATTATCAATTAATTGATTTTAGAATGATAAAAAAAGTGTAAATTATTTTTTTTATTACTAATATATATAATAATATATATATGAATATACCAAATAACTCTATCTATGAAAATATAGGTTCAGAACTATATAGTAACTCTTCATCGATTGGAGATATTTCTGATTATAATCCTTTTGTTTTTGAATTTATAAGTACACCAGAATATGTATTATTTACATGTACATTTGATAAAAATTTTGAAAATAAAATATCTGATACAACAGTATTGTTACCTGTTAATTTTTCCAATAATAATATAAAAAGTATGATAGAAATTAAAAAGCTAAATAAAGATTTATATAATATAAATGAATCAAATATTATATATAATCAATTGGTAAATAAACAAGCATTAGGTGAAATACATTTTGATGCAACTTATTCTAAACCTGGTAAATATGGATCAATTGAATGTTATACCGTTTCAAATGCAACAGGTATGTTTGAAGGAATAACAAAAGTGATTAAAGATTTTACACAACCAATAGTAACTATATATTTTGTAAAATCATTGGATTATTTTTAGAAAAATTAAGAAATTATGAGTTTAAATAGTATTTTACCCATATATAAAATTTCTTGAAAATTAAAATTATCATTATTTCTACCACTATATTTATGATTAAGCATTGGATTAAATTTTTCTTTATTATTAAAATAAAGAATTAATAAATTTTTAATAATAACATATACATAATTTTGACCAGCACACTTTCTTACTCCTGATCCAAAAACTATTTTTCTAGTTTTTTCATTAAAATTATTAAAGTTTGTTAATGAATCTAATGGAATAAAGTATTGTGTTGATGTTTTTGGATCGTATCTTTCTAATATAGGAAATGGATGATATGAATAAATAATTTTATCAATTAAAAATGTATTTACTTCATCTGATGCCAAAATTAGACTATTTGATAAAAGTATTTGAGTATTAGACATAATATCAGAAACATTAATCATAGGACTAATAATAAAAGGTTGGGCTATAACACTATAATATTCTGGTTTACTCCAATTTTCATTAAATATAGAATAAATATTTTGATTTAATTTGATTAAATTTAATAATATTTGTATGCAATTATTTTTAATTTCCATATTACCTTTACCTTTCAAAGCAATCTCTTTTCTCCATTCTAAAGAACCTAAATATAATGTTTCAGATTCAATATCAGATATTTCAATATTAAATAAATATTTACAAAAAGATTTTAATGTAATTAAACTAATTATTTTAGAATCAATAATTACATTTGTGATAATATATCTATTGGTATAATCTTTAATATTATTTTCTAGATAGTGTAGATTTTTATTAAATTTTGATATAAAATATATAAAATTATTTTTAATTATTTTCCATTGATTACCATCAACAGATTCTAAAGATAAAATAGGTTTCCAAGCAGGTGTTGCTATATTATATTCTATAAATTTTCCTTTAATTTCTAATTGAAATACTTTATTTATCAAGTCTAAAGAATTTTGATTAATATTTTTAATATATACAACTTTTTTAATACCATATTTTATTGCTAAAATTTTAAAGAATATTTCTTTAAAATCATAGTATCTTATCGAATAAATTCCTGAAAAAACTATAAAAAATAATATTATTATAAATCCAATAATAAAAAATATAGACATCTTAATATATAAATAATGTTATATAAATTATTTTATAAAGTTTTAAACAATGTAATTTATAATTTTACTTTTTTTCTAATAAATACATGTAAAATTTCTATTGAAGTTAATATGCTATCAAATAAATTTTATAATTTATGTATATCAAATCATGTATCTGAATTTGATGTTTTTATTTTATATGTTATATTTTTAGATAAAAATTTTAATTATAAATGGATTGCAGATGATAAATTAAAGGATTTACCAATTCTAGGATCATGGGCAAAAGAAAATAATACAATTTTTATTTCAAGAACTGATAAAACAGGTATTAAAAAAATAAAAAAAAAAGTTAAATCAGATGATAATATATTTATATTTCCAGAAGGTACTTTATTTTATAAACAAACAATATTAAAAAGTAATGAATTATGTAAAAAATTAAATATAGAATCTTATAAAAATGTATTATGTCCAAAAATTCAAGGTTTTACTACACTTTTAAACATATTAAAACCAAAATATATTACAAATATAACTTTAAATTATATTTTTGATAATAAAAAATTTTTAAAAAAATCAGTTGATTCATTAAAAATATCTAATATTTATATGAATCCACCAACAAAAATTATAATTACAATTGATAAAATTAAAGTTGATTCTAAAATAAATATTATGGATATTTTTAGAGAAAAGGATATACTATTAAATAAAAACTAATTATAAGTTAATAAAATTATTTAAATAAAAAATATTATATATTTATAATGTTTAGTTACTTTTTATGTTTAATTTATTTATGGTATTGTTACTCAATATTTTTTACTAAAACATATGGATCATTTATATATATGGGTTTAATTTTAATAACATGTTTATCATTATGTTTATCAATAATATTATTTTTAATAAAATTAAATAATATTTATCTATTAATTCCAATATTACCTCATTGTTTATGCATTTATTGGGATAAAAAAATCAGAAAAAAAATAAATATTTAATAAAAAAATTGATTTAATTAATTAATATAAATAATTAATGGTATATTAATTATTATAATATTAAAATGTCAGATGATATAGGTTCTTCTAAGGGATTTAATAGAAAATTTCTTAAAAAAAAGTATGAATATAAAAAAAAAGCTAGAAGAAATCAAAATAATAATCAAACAAAATATCAGGAAGAAGATGATGACTTAGATGAAGAAGATAATAAAGATGAAGAAGATAATAATAAAGATGAAGAAGATAATAATAAAGATGAAGAAGATGACTTAGATGAAGAAGATAATAAAGATGAAAAAGTTAAAAATAAAAAAAGTATAAACATTAATACAAAGTTAAATTCCAAATTTTATTCGGGAGATTCTGAAGATTCTGAAAAAGATGATAATGAAGAAGAGTATCAGGGTATTTTATCAAAAAAATCAAATAATACACCTAAATCATCAATATTAAAAAACAATAGAGATTCATCAAATTTAGGATTTACTTGTGGAATAAATTCTCCTTTCTCACCAACTGGATCTTTAAATTCTGATTTTGGTTTTTCTGATAATAATTTTGATTTTGTAAATCCAGAATCAGAATTTACTGAACAGATGAATACTGAAATACATATTCATAAAGTAATTAGAAGAAATAAAGCAAATAAATTTGACACAATAGTGAGAGGATTACATTCATTAGGAAAAGAAAGAGTAAAAAAGATTTTATCAAAAATAATGGGTGATTTAGGAATAGGTGGTTGTATTAAAAATTTAAAAGAATTAGATCCTGAACCTGTGTTGTATTTTTCAGGTAATTATGCAGATAAGATAAAAAACATTTTAATGGTAGAACTAGATAAATCTGAAGATTTTTTTCATACTCATTGTTAGAAAAAATTATTCAGTAATCTCTATTATTTTTTGATTAAAATCATCATTTTTAATTATATTTTTAAGTTTTAATAGTCTTAATATTCTATTTAGGCTAAGATTATATTTGATTTTTAGAAAAATTATTAAAATTAAAATTAAATCATTTTTATATTCTGTAGTAATAATTATGTTAGATAATATTCCTGTTTTTGAATCAACTATTGATTGAGTTTTAATAATTTCATTTATGATTGGTTCTAATTTAAAAATAATTTGATGTTTATCATATAAATTTAAATTAAGATCTAAATCAAAATTATTATATTTAACATTATTAAAATTTAAATTTTTTTTAGATAAATTAAAGACAAATTTAAAATTATAATCTCTCAGTATTACCCAATTTGTAATATGATATAAATTACCAACATAAATATTTTCTATTAAATTAATTGGTTCTTCAAATATTTGTAAAAAATTATAAGAATACTTTGATATAGTATATAAACTTTTAAAAGTATGTATAATATCCATTAAATTTTATTATATAATTATATTATTTTATTAAATAATAAACTAAAATTAAAGATTCATTTATTATATATTAAATCAATTATTTAATGAAAAATAAAATTATAATTAATGAAATGATTTTAAGAGATGGATTACAATCCTTACCATTTTTATTAGATTTAGATACTAAATTTCTTATATATAAAGAAATTATAAACACAGGTATTTATAATATTGAATTTGGATCAACAACATCATCAAAATTATTATATCAAATGAAAGATTCTTATAAATTATTTGATTTAATAAATAATAATGATTATAATAAAGTTAATAATTATATATTATGTACAAGTAAAAAAGGTCTTATTGAGGCAACTAATAGAAAAATTAAAAATTATAGTTTAGTATATTCATTATGTGATAAATTTAGTTTAAAAAATTTAAATAAAACATATGAACAGAATTATATTGAAATATTAGAGCAATTACAATTAATTAAATTAAATGGTTATAATAAAATAAGAATTTATATATCAAGTTGTTTTGGTAGTTTATTAAATGAAAATAATGATTATATACTAAATAATTTAATTAGATCATTAAATAAAATTTATGAATTTATTATGGATAATAAGATTAATTATGAAAATTTTGATATAGTTTTAGCAGATACTTTTGGATTAGCCAATGAAGTTGATGATAATAATATAAAAAATATAATAAAATATTTAGAATCTATTAAAGAAAAATATTCTTTAGAAATATTTAATTATATAAGTTTACACTTACATTTAGATAATTCAGATAAAGATACAATAAATAGTTTAATTGATATTGGTTTGAGTTTTTCTATTAAAAAATTTGATTCTAGTATAAGTGGAATAGGAGGATGTCCTTTTGGTGAAAAAAATAAAATGAAAGGAAATTTATCTACATTATATTTAGTAAAATATCTTAAAACTAAAGATTATGATTTAGACGTGGATATAGAAAAATTAGAAAATCTAGATAAAAATATTCTACTTATAATTTACAAAAATTTATATAAATAGATTACATAAATATTATAATTAAAAATTAATTTATATTAAAATTAGATTATTAAAAAGTATTTACCAAGATTTATTATTTTTATTTTTTTTCCAATTTCTTTTTTTATTGCAACCTGGATTAATAATTGGTTTACCTTTTTTTAATATTCTAATTTGGATAGCAATTTCTGGTAAAACTAAAGCATGGAAAGATACTACCAAACCAATAGTACCCCATAAACCGAGTGCTTGTAAAGAACCTGCAAATAGGAATAATAATAAAGATAGTAGACCAACTGTTCCTAGGATAACAAATACAACTCTTAATACTTTACAATCATAAATATAAAATGTTAAATAAATTGATACTAAACCAATTAGAACAACAAGTATTCTAATTAAGTTTTCAAGACCGCATGAAGGAATTAATACATTAAAATCAAGCATTTATATATATATACTAAAATTATAAATAATTTATAATTGGGTGGTTAAAAATACTTTATATTTTTTTATTTAGATTTTTATATATATTAAAATATAATATAAATATATTATATAAATGGATAAAGTTATAGTCTTAATTATTATTTTATTAGTACTTCATTTTATATGGCCAAATAAAGAAGGATTTGATAATTGGGGTACAGAATATGAAAATATAAAGTTATCAAAAATTGCTCAAGAAATAAGTGGATATAGAAATTCACAAAATGCATGGGATAATAATTTCTATGGACACAGAGGATGGATAAATCCAACTGATGCAAATAATTTTGCAAATACAATTGCTGATGATTTACAACATCCATTTCCATCACCAATGGGTGGACCTTCATGGGATCCATCAACTTATCGTGATGTTCAATTACCAAATGGTCAATTTGTTGGTAAAATAGAATCTAACTAATAAAAATTATTTTTATCAAATAGTTTTATTTTATATATAGTAAAATAAATGTCAAAAAAAAAATCTAAAGATCTATATTCTGATCTTAATCCAGAAACAACAATTCATGGTACTGGATTTTCAAATAAAGAAATAGCATACAAAACATTAGATTTAATAAAAAATCGTTGTTTAAGATATCAATTTGATGTAATAAATACAATGTATAATAGAGCTAAATATCATCCAAATCAAACTTCTGGTATGAAAGATGCAATGAAAATTTATAAAAATTGGTTAAAAAATTATGATAAATTAAAAAAAATAGAGAATAAAATTTATCCCTTTTTATCTATTGATATTATCAAATCATATGAAAAACTTGCAGATATATATAAAGTATCTCTAGTAGCCAGAGGTATACTTAAAAGTACTAAAACTGATAAAGGTTTTTTACAAATGTTAAAAAAAGTATCACATCCCAACAAATTACAATATATTCCTATAAAAAAAAATAATCCAACAGGTCAAGATTATTGGAGTTATAGAATATCTTTTATTAAAGCAAGATTAGGTCAAATGAAAGCAAGTAATACTGAATTATTTTATACAACAGGTAAATATAAAGATTTACCAACACGTCAACATGTTATATTAATAATGCATGGTTACTCACCAATAGGATCAAAATTAAAAAAATTCAAATAATAATTTATTATATAATTAATATTATATAACATGCTTGATTTTACAATAACTTTTTTAGGATTATTATTAATAATCGGAGTAGATTCTGTATATTTAACATTAAATAAAGGTTTTTATAATCCTATTTTAGAACCAGGACAAAATATTAATTTAATTTATGGAATTTTAGCATGGTTAGTAATTGTGATATCAATACAATTAATAGTATTATCAAGACAAGATATTAATTCATCAAATGTTTTTGTAAATGGTTTAATATTAGGTGGCGCTATGTATGGATTATATAATTTTACAAATGCATCTATCTATCCTAATAAATGGAATAATACAATAATTATAGGAGATACATTATGGGGGATGTTATTAACAGGTTCTACATCATGGGCTTTATTTAATTTAAAAGAATTAATGAGGCATTAAAATTTTTATATGTAATCACAATATTCTGCAATATATTTTATACTATCTTTATCTTTTGGATCAAATTTAGGGTTTAATACAATTTTAAATGGTTTACCACAACCATATAATTTACCTTCATTATATAATTTATCACACGACTCTTTATCTAAATGAGGAGGTATTTGTTGTTGAGTTATTTTATCTATGCCATGTCTAAATATTGCACAATTAATTTTTTCAATTATAACACATGATTTACAATTAGGACAAATTACTACAAAATTTGTATCTTCATTCATTTAATATTTTAATATTAATTATAATAATATAATTAAAATATCAAAATTTTTATATATTGTTTAAAACAAAAGGTATGATTATTTTGTTAAATTCATATTCAATATTATATTTATTATTATTTATTGTTTTATTAAATATTTTATAATCAAATAGTTTAGTGTAATTTACTAAATTTTCTAAAATATTTTTTTTTTGAAATAAATATTGATGATTATTATCACTAAAAATTTTGTTAATTAAATAAAAAAAAAATAAATAAATTATATAATATTTCATAATTATTTATAATATCAATTTAATTCTTTATATTAAATTTTTACATATTTATACACCATTGAACAATTCAAATGTGAAAAAAATAATATAAAATTATTATAAATTATAATTTATAATAATGGAAGATAATAAGACAGTATATTTCAAAACAGATGATAACAGAATTATAAATGAAAACTGTATAAGATGGGTAAAAAAAATGAGTGATTGTTTAAAAGTTTGTATCAAAATATCAGGATGTGATTTATATTATAATGGAGATACACATAGAATATGTAAATTAAATAATCTAGATAGTTATAATAAACTCAATAAACATTTTGAATAGAAATGTCTGATTCTAAATCTTCACTTGTATAAACGCTATTTTTATATCTTTGTTGTATGCACTATTTTAATGCTGAATTTTTGATTATTTGTATCATTTGTATATTTTCTTTTTGTTTTTTATTGTATTCTCGTATTATCATCATTTTATGCTGACATGATAATGATTCTATAAAATCTAAATCTTCCTTTGATATTTCATTGTTATTTTTAATTTTATCAATAATATTATTAAATATTTTTTCATATAATTTATTAGATGGGGGTTTAGATTGTTTTTTATTCAAATTATCTATACACACTATCAAATCATTATTACAATTCATTATTATTTATATTTATATAATCTTTTTATATTTTTATAAACCTTATATCAATTAAAATGTAAAGTTACATTCATTTACTAAAAAATCAGATATTCTTTGTAATTAAACGTACAATAGAGTACCCTAATTTGTAGTATTTTGATATAGATGTCTAAAAAATGTTATCACTGTAAAACTATAAGTTATTTCTAATATTATTGAAGAAAAATATCCAGGACTATTTATCAAATACGATTTTATCTAAAAAATTAAATAATTTTAGTCTTAAATATTTATAATTAATATTTATTTTTACTCTTTTTAGTTTTACTTTTATTTTTTTTCGAATTAGATTTTTTACTCTTTTTAGTTTTACTTTTATTTTTTTTAGAATTAGATTTTTTACTCTTTTTAGTTATACTGTTATTTTTTTTAGAAGTAGATTTCTTAGTTTTTTTTGATTTAATTGATTTATTTCTAGATAATTTAGCATTAGTAATTAACATTTTTTTATAAAAATTAATTTCAAACCAAAGATCTTGATATGGTAGTTCACATTTAATATCTAATTGCACTAATGCATACATAAATATATTACCATTTTCATTCTCAAATCTTACAAGATTTAATTTGTTATTTAAAAAAGATAAAAAATAAGGTATAGCATAATGTAATTTGTTATTGATTTTAATTACTGGTTCAAATATTTTGTCAATAATTTTTTTAGAACCAAAAAGGTCTATTAAATTTGTATTTTGAACCTTTAAAGCGGATGTTTCAATAGTCTCGCGTAGCATTTTATTTCTATTATTAAACCACTTGAATTCTTCATTGTCTTTGTTATATGTGCCAAGTAGTACAATAAATACTGACTTGGTTTTTTTTGTATTTATATCTGTTGCTTCTATAAAATGTTTTTTTCCAGTAACAATATCCGTTGTTAAATTTAATTTGTAGTCTAATGTGTTTTTCATACAATCTTCAAAATTTTTTGAAAATATTATAAAAATATTAAATAAATATTCGTCTATATTATCCAAACTCATTTATATTATATATAATATACCAGATAATAAAGCAAATAATAAAATAATAAAATGATAAAGAAAAATGGGTGTAATAAACATTATTATAAATATTATTTAAGGTTTTGGATTTACAAAAACTAATTCATTTGGATCAGAATTAAATCCTAAAGTTAATACTGGTGTTTGTTTATTTTTAATTTTAGAAGTTATGCCAATAATAAGATCTTGTACACTTAAAATCCAATTATTTTCCTCTAACAGTTTTCTCAAATTAAAAGATAATATTCCATAATCTTTATTTTGATCTAAATCAGTTGTTTCGTATGAAAATTTATCATCAACACAACCAGATAATACAAATATTTTTTTTTCTATTTCTAATCTATTTGTCATTTGTGCTTTATAATATTTTGTTCCATCAGATAACCAAGAATAATTTAGATCAGAAATACTACCACTATGACAACTATCGAATACACAAATTATTTTACAAAATGAATTAACTTTTGAAAAAAAATTATTATATAATATATCATCAGTTATTACACCACTATTTTTAAAATCAATAGGTAAAATACATTGATCTTTTCCATTAATTTCATCATCATTAACATCATTTATTTGTTTTCCATGACCAGAATAATGTAAATATATTTCATCTAAATTAGATGATAAATCTACTAAATATTTTAATTTTGACATAATATTTGAATAAGTAGGTTCTTCGTTAAAATCAGTTAATAATAATATATCAGATTCATCATATTTAAAAATTTTAATTAAAATATTTTTCATTTCATATACATCATTAATACATCCATTTAATTGATTGTTCGTGTTTACATAGTTACATCCTATTAATAATGCTTTTTTTGATACCATTAAATATATATATATAAATTATAAAAAAATATTATTACAAGTATTTTATTTTTTTATGGGTGGTTTTAATATTTTTATTTTTTATATCATTTGTGGAAATATAATATTTTGATTATTTAATTTGTTTATATTTTCATCAATAATTATAGTTTCAATAAAAGGTTCATACTTTGTAGAAACTGTAAATGCAGAATTTTTTGAAATTAGCAAACTACCAATTTTATATTTCTCTTTTTCATTATTATTTATTAAATTTTTATTTGATTTATTGTTCAAATTATTATGTAAATAGTAATTTTGTGTAATTTTAGTTAAAATTTTTTCTATATAAGATTTTCCATTCCAAATTAATTCTTTATTTGATTTTATTTTTATTTTAACACATATGTTAAATATTAAGTGATAATATTCAATATTTATAAATTTTTTAACTATTTCAAAATTGTTAATGTATTGTAATAATATTTTTTTATTACTCTTAGATATTTTTTTTAATAAAATATTATTATGTATCTTGGAATTATATTCTTTTACAAAAGCTGTAAAATCTATAAATTTATTTGAAAAAAAGAAATTAATTTTATCAAAAATTATAGCTAAAGTATTAGAATTATCAATCATTTTTTTTAAAGATTTATTAAAGTAATTTTCAATATCATTTTTGAATATATCATGTTTATCAATATATTTAATGTAATCCCGAATGATATTTTCTTCTATTTTATTAATATTCATTTTAATGTATATTGATTAATCTAAATAATAATAAATCAATTTTTTATTACACCTTTTATCATTCAAAACGTCCATTTTTATAAAAAAATTGAATTATTATTATAAACAATTCATAATCAGTAATACAAGAAAACTTTTATTGAAAATGTACAAAATAAACCGCTGGGTTGATATTGAAAATAGTAAATATGATAATATTTGGCACAATTCATCACGAAATCCAAATGCTATTCAATTATTAGAAGCAAATCCAGAGAAAATTAATTGGCATCATTTATCATATAATCCATATGCTATACATTTAATAGAACAAAATCTTGATTATGATTATGAAGCATTAACCGAACGTTGTAATATTTACAAGGAAGAACTCATAAAAAAAACAATGCATCCATCAAAAATTCAAAAATATTTGGATATGGGTATAAGTATTGATGAATTAGATAATCATTTATAATTAATTTATTAGAAAAAATAACATTTTATACATAGTTATTTTTTTGCTCTATAAAATGGGCACTTTAATTGAGAAAAGGTGTAAATAATATTATAATAATTTTATTATTTGAATATTAGGAAATTTTAACATTAGATCTTCTAAAAAAATATAATCAGCATATAATTCTATTTTTTCTAAATTATCAGGTAATTCTGAAAAGTAATATCTAAACTTTTTAGATAATTTTAATTTTTTTAATTTTTTTGGAAAATCTTTAATTTCTCCATTATAATGATCACCTAATTGTATACACATAATTGAATCTGGTAATTTTTCTATTATCAAATTATAATTATTAGATAAACTTAAATAAACTAATTTAGGAGGTAAATTTATTAATTCAAAACTATTTTCTAAATTAGATCCCATTATTAAAAATTTTAAATTTAATGGATAATTTATTCTGTTATTAAAATTACCAGATATTATTAAGGTTTCTAGATTTAGTGGTAGATTATCTAAAGGAAAATTATAATTATCACCAATATCTAAATATTTTAAATTAGGTGGATATTCTTCAATTTCAAAAATATAATTTTTTCCCAATTTTAATTTTTCTAGATGATAAGGAAATTTTTTTATCTTATTATCATAGTTATCATTCAAAACAAGTTCTTTTAGATTATTATTTAAATAATTTAATGGGTAATAAAATTCACCATCTGGTACTATTATAACAGATTCTAAATTATTAGGCAAATTATCTAGTGATCTATTAAATTTAACACCTAAAATTATTTGTTTTATATTTGGTGTTAAATATAATAATTCTTGATTAAAATTATTTCCAAAATATAATATCGATTTTTGACTTATGATATGATTATATTCTAATAAAGGCTTATTAAAATTATCAGAAAAAACAATTCTATCTTTTTCTATATTATATTCTAATTTATTTTTAGTATCTAAATCATCGGAATTAATAAAATTCATTAATTATATAAATTTATGATAAAAATATTTATTTTTTTTAACATATATAATTTTATTAAAGAAGAAAATAATACTAGTATAAAAATTAAACAATTACTATTTTTTTTTTAGTATTATACAAATAATTATAATTATTATAATAATAATGATACAATCAATTAAATTTGGTAGATATAATTTATATAGCAAATTATCAATTGATTTAGGTAAATTAGTCCATTCAGGATCTGTATGTTTATGAATATAAGTTAATGGTTTATTATATTTCGATAGTATTGAATTAGATATCATTTTTCCACTTTCAACAGCTCCTTCCATTGACCATATTTCAATTGTTGTGTTTATGTGAGACCCTCCTAAATATAAATTAGAAAATTCTGTTTTTACATCAGGTCTTGAACTTTGATTATAAATATTTGTAATCCATTTTTTATTAGTTTGTTCTAGTTGATGAGTTTGTTTATCAGTATACCATTCATACCATATTTCAGTATAGATAATATCTGATGATTTTAATTCAAAACCGTTTGAATCAAATAAAAGTTTTTGAAAGCTTTTTGATCTAAATACTTGATAAATAATTTCTTGCATTAACTGATCTTTAGATAAATTAAATCCTTGAGTATTAAATATTTTACTATATTTATATAGTTCTAAAATAGTACCACTCCATAATGATTTTATTTGTGAATTATCATCTAATTTCACATCTGATTTCCATGATTCTTCTTGTGGGTATAATGTAATATTAAATTCAGAATCTGGAAATATAAATGCAATATTTTTTTGTGGAAATTTAATTTTTTTATTAAATCCTAATCTAAATGAAACTTGTCTTGATTGTGTTAAATTATTAATTTTATTAAAAATTTTTGTAAGATTTAATAAACCAGAATTTTCAAAAATAGTTTGTAATGCAAATGGATTAATACATAAAACATATTCATCACCTTTAATTAATTTATCATTTGTTAACAAACACCCAGTTACTTTATTATTTTCTGTATAAATTTTTTTTAATCCAACACCTTTTATAATATTAACACCGCGATAAACCAGATATTTTTCCCATGGATCAAACCATGCTTCGTTCGTAGGTTGATTCATAACATACCATTTACCATTTGCATTACTAGTATACTCAAAAGGATAATAATGTTTTTGAGCATATATAGAATTATTCAGTATAAATATACTAGGTAATTTAAAATAATGAGCATAAGATGCATCTTTTTCTTCCAATCCATATCCAGGACCACATAAAAAATCAATAAAAAATCTACGACCATCTGGAGATAGATTAGATTGTAAAATATCAACTATTTTTTCTTTAAAATATTGTTCACGTCTTAAATCAGATAATAAATATTTAACAAAAACATAAACAGTAAATATTTTATCACTAGTTGATAAATTTCGAGCATAATTATTATCAATTTCATCTTTTGTTTGATAAAATGTTGTTGGTAATGATAAATTATCATATACAGTTTTACAAGAATTTTTATTTAATGACAATTCTTTTTCTTCAGATTTACAATCTATTGGTATTCTTTTTAATATATCAAAAGTATTGGAATAAAATGGACCATATCCTCTCCATGAATGTTCTGATGGTATACCGTTATTTTCTCTTCTAGAACGTGCCATTCCACCTAATATTTGATCTGGTTCAATTAAAGTAACTTTAAATCCTATTTCAATTAATTCATGTGCTACTGTTAAACCAGCAATTCCACCACCGAATATTATAATTTTAGTCATATATATATGGATTTTATTTAAAAATATAAAAATTGATTATTTTTAATTTTATATAAAAATTAATTAAGAACTTTCAATATGAATTTTTATTCAGATGTAATAATAAATACTATAATAGACAATGAAGCAATTGATAAAATAATAGATATGATAGAAAAATTTGGAGAAGAATCTTTTAATGTAATAGCAAAATACTCTTCTCAAAATATAAATCATAAATATATTTATAATATATTAAGTGATACAAAAAATATAGTAGTATTTTATTGTTTAGATATTGATTTTTCAATAAATAATTGTCCTTCTATATTGGTATATCGCAAATGTAAAAAACAAAATGAAATAAGATATTATATTTTGTTAACATGTACAAAAAGAAAATTTAGAAAACAAGGTTATGGTTCAAAATTAATGGATGGATTAGTTGAGAGAATTAAAAAAGAAAATAATAATTTAGAATATAAAAAAAAAATATTATTAAGTTCTGTTGAAGAGTCAGTATTATTTTATGAATCATATGGTTTTAAGTGGACAAGAGAATCAATTATAGAACATAATATACTATTAAATTTTGAAAAATATGAACCTGAAAAGGAGTATTTTGTAATGGAATATCTAGTAATATAGGTTTAATAATTTTAATTACATATAGAAATCTCCAAGGTTTTAAATTCTTCATATAATTTTATGCATGTATTAATAATATCTTTTTTTAAAATATCATCATTTTTTTGCTGTAATTTATTTATGGTTTTGAATCTATCAATATTAATAGTTTTAGAAAAATTTTTAATTTTATTCATAAAATTTTTATTTTTATTGTTAAATTTATACAAATTAATTAATTGTACATGTAAAAATTTTTTAAAATAAATTTCATCTCTTTTTAAAATATTAATATTTTTTTGATGTACATTTTTAAATATTTCAAATTCGATATTATTTGTTTCTTTTATTGAAATAAAAAAATTATTTATTATATTATCTAATTCATTATTTTTTTGTTGAATATTATTTTCAATCAATTCATTACTTTCTATACATATATTATCTTTAATATTATTAATAATATTTAATTTAAGATAATTAATAGTATTATTCATATTATCAATATCAATATTTCTTTTTTTTTCATTGTCATTAATTTTATTTCTAATAAAAATTTTATTTTCTGCTTCATATAAATTAGTATCTTTTGTTAAAATTAAATAAGATGGCTGAAAATTATACATTAAATTTTTTACTTCAGGTAGATAATTTGTCATATAGATTCCGAAACTAAGATCATCAATAATATCATGTCTAATTTTATTTTGATTTTCTAATAAGTTAAGAATAACATCAAATGAAAATATAATATTAGTTCCTGAAGCATATATAGTACCAAATAGATCTTTATTTTTTATACCAGAATCATGATCAATCCATTCTAATTTTAATAAATTTCCTGAAGTATAAATATTTGTTTTAGGAATATTATTAAGATATTCTGATAATAGATTTAAATTAATAATTGTTGAAATATTTGACCTAATAACAAAATCGTATGTTAAACCTAAATTTTTAGTTAAAAATTCTAAACTTTTAATTGTTTTTTCTGTAATTTTCATTCTATCTTCAATACCTTTAACATTAATAATATCATCTGATATTATTATTTGTTCATTTTGATATTTATTAAATTTTATAAAATAAACTTGAAATATAGGATTAGAATGTATATAAGTTCTCTGTAAATCAAGCATTTTATTATATAATAATGATTCTGAATATATTACTAAAATAAGTACTTTCATAAAATATATTATTATATATAAAATTTAATAATATATTTTATTTTATATTTTAAATTTATAAAAAATAAATAATGAATACAACATTAGTAACATGTTATTATAAAATTAAATCAAAAAGACCACACTCTGATTATTTAAAATATATTGATAATTTATTGAGTAATTTAAATGAATTAACTAATATAGTTATTTATACAAGTAGTGATTTAGTAAATATATTTAGTAAATATACGAAAAATAAATCTCAAATAATTGTAATCAAAAAAGAATTTGAGGATATACCATTATATAAAAAATATATTGGAATATGGGATTCTCAATATAGTAAAGACAATCAAAAAAAAACGGGTAGAACATATAAATGTTATGTTTTATGGAATTCAAAAATAAATTTTGTAACTGAAACAATTAGTTTAAATCCATTTAATTCAAATTATTTTATTTGGATAGATATTGGATGTGTAAGAGATATTCAATATACAAAATTAATACCAAATTTTCCGAATGAATCAAAAATATCTAAAAATTCAATAGATATAGTTTTATTAAAAGATTTTCATAATCAAAATCAAAAATTTTTTAAAGATGAAATACATTTTTCTGGTGCAATATATGGTGGAGCTTTATCAACTTTTTTAAGATTAGAAGAATTATATTATAAAAAATTTGATGAATATCTAGAAAATGATCAATTTATTGGATGCGATCAACAAATAATTTCAAGTGTTTATTTAGAAAATAAGGAATTATTTAATATAGTATTAAATACAAATTCAACTTATAATTCTTGGTTTTTTATAATAAAATATTATTAAAATATATAATATATATAAATGAATAGATTAAATAATTTTGATTGGGAAGTATATTTATATAATAATCCAGATTTAAGGTATATTACTAATAAAAAAGATGCATATATACATTGGGTTAAATATGGTATAAAAGAAAATAGAAAAATTGAATTTGAAGTAAGACCTGAAGATCTTGAAGAATATAATCAATTTGATTTTGAAAATTATCTAAATAATACTAATTTAAAAAAGTATTATAATTCAAAAAAAAAAGCATGGTTGTATTGGATATTAAATGGAAAGTTTAAGGTTAGTGAATTTTCTAATTCAAATAATGAAAAAAAAATAGTAAATAGAAGACAACTATTAAATAATAGACGAATTGAAAATAATAATATAATTAATAAAAGAAGAGAAGATTTAATCAATATGAAAAAATTAGTAATAAATGATGATATTTATTTAAATAAAATGGATGAATTTGTAAATATTTATCAAACTAATAAAGATGAGGTTTTATCCAATCCAAAAATAGAATTTAGATATTTCTGTTTTAGATATTTGAATTATATAAGAAATATTGAATTACCAGAAATAGTTATGGGTAATAAATTTGAAGCAGTATTAATTGAATATCGAAAATTTCCTCATTTAGAATTTATAATTAGAAATGCTATTAATAAGTTAGGTGTGGAATGGAGTTTTTCTATAGTATGTGGTATTCTAAATTATGATTATATTGTTGAAATGTGTAATAAAATATCTCCTGCTATAAAAGTAATAAATACTTCATATGAAAACTTGAATCAGTCAACTTATAGTTTGTTTATGGCAAGTATAGAATTCTGGAATATGTTTGTAGGAGAAAAGATATTAATATATCAAGAAGACAGTTGTATATTTAAATCTAATATTAATGATTTTATTCATTGGGATTATATAGGAGCACCATGGAATAAAAAACAAAATGATAATCCAAATTGTGTAGGAAATGGAGGTTTTAGTCTAAGAACAAAACAATGTATGATTGATGTAATAAACAAAATTAGTATTTTAGATACCGTTTATAATTCATCAACGATAAATTATATGAATTCAACTGGAATGAATATAGGACCAGAAGATGTTTATTTTTCACTTAATATGATCAGATACAATATAGGTAGAGTTGCAGATTGGGATAGTGGATTTAATTTTTCTTCTGAATCATTTTTCAATCCAAATGGTTTAGGTGGACATAATTTTTGGATAAGTAATCCAGAATGGAAAAAATTATTATATTCGAGTATAATAAAACAATTTGAATCAAAATATGATATAAAAATGTTAGAACATAGAGGTGGGTGGAAATCCATTTTAGAAAATTTAATTTCAAGTGATTTTTATAATCAAAATTCAGATATGATATTTTTTGATTTAGTTGAGAAATATTTTTTGTGGGATAAAAAATATTCAGTTAATAAAAAATGGGCTGGAGTTATTCATTGCACACAATATGCACCTTCTTATTTAAATTTATGTAATATAAATTTTATGTTTAATAATCCTAATTTTATTCAGGGACTTGATCAATGTAAATTCATAATTAGTTTATCTGAATATGTAGCAAATTTTTTAAGAAATAAATTTAGTTCATTAGGAAAAAATATTCCAGTATATGTAATTAAACATCCAGTTGTTGATGATAATATTATTTTATTTGATATTAATAAATATAATGAAAATCAAGAAAAAACACTAGTTCAAATTGGTCAACAATTAAGAAAAATAACTAGTATATATTTATTAAATATTTCATATAAAAAATTATGGTTAACAGGTACTAAAGATTTTAATAGATGTAAAAAAATGATTATGGATGAAAGTATATATTTAGGTATTCAAAATATTAATTTAAATGCAGTTCAAATGTATTATACACAAACATTTGAAGAATATGATGAAATATTATCAAAAAATATTGTATTTATTGAATTATTTGATGCATCTGCTAATAATACTGTGTTAGAATGTATAATTAGAAATACTCCAATAATTATAAATAAATTACCAGCTGTGGTTGAGTATTTGGGAGATTCCTATCCTCTATATTTTACAAATTTAGATCAAGTTAGTGATTTATTAAGTATTGAAAATATTACAAAAGCTAATGAATATCTTAAAAATTTAAATAAAATAGAGTTTAAAATTGATTTTTTTAATAAAAAAATATTCAGTTTGATCAATAAATAATTACATTTCTTTACACTACCAATAACATCCATTTTCTATTTTCATATAATCATTTGGTTTATATTCATCTGGAATATTAGTAATCCAACATTCTTTGTGTTGAATTTCTATATTATTTTTTTCAAACCATTCTCTACTTCTACCATTTAAAATACCAAAAAATGTTTGTAAATCACCACCAACTAAACATACATTTTTTCCAATATCATTGAATTTTTTGGCAATTAAACATCCATAAGCACCACAACTAATTAAAACTGAATCATATTCATCTTTAACACTATTAATAATATCATTAAATATATTATCAGTTGTTTCTAATATATTATTATCTGGGCCATTATTAAAAAAAGTATATGGAAATTTATAAGTACAAACAGATATAACAGTAGGAGTTATATGATATATAACTTTACAATTACCGCTATCTAATTGATGTTTCATTAATGGTGAAAAAGGACTAATTATTAATATTTTTTTATCTTTAATAAAATCATAAACAATTTCTTGTTTTAAATGTGATTCTATTTTTGAATTAACCAGATTTTTAAATTCATTAATTTCATTTTTAAAAGAAAAATTATGAAATTTATAATCATAAATATCTGAATTTTTTATAAAATCTAATAATATTTCCATATATTTTTTATATACTTCTGGATCATTTTGATGAACAACATCAAAGTAATTACCTTTTTGAGTTTTATCATAATATCCAGATGTTGTATACAACCATTTGATTAAATCATTTTTTGAATTTGTTAGTTCTTTATTATTTAATTTTTTATAATTATTTAACCAATATATAAATAATAAAGAACATTCTGTCATTCCTAATCTTAAAATTTTTTTTGGCATATTAATATATTAATATATATTATTATTAAAAAAAATTATTTTTAATATTTAAGATGTAAAAACAAGACTTGTATATCCCATTTGAATAAGTTCTTTTTTACTAATTAATCTTGGGTTTTTATCTATAAAATCATCAAAAATATAACAGTTATCGTAAGCAGTAAATAATAGATCTATAATTTCAAGAATTTGATTATGAGATAAAAATACAGCATGTAATGATATATAAAATATTGGTTTATATTTTTTTAAAAAATCTAATATTGTTGGTAGAACAATATATTCTCCACCTTCTATATCCATTTTAATTAATCCAATATTATCAATATTAATTTTATAGTCTTCAATAAAAGTTTCAAATGTTATTGTTTTAACTTCTATGATATCTTTTTTTCTTTCTTCTGGACTTAACCATTGATTTTTTCTTCCATAATCGTTGAAAAAATCATCGGAATTATCTAAACTAACTAATAATGTAGACATACTATTACCAAGTTCACCATTACCACCAAATTTACTATATCCATTTTTATCTGAAATAGCCTTGTCTATTATAACTATATTATTAAAATCATTTACAGAAATATTTTGACTTAGTCTATCAAGAGCAACAGGATCAGGTTCAAAACAATAGATTTTTTTATATTTATTTGCATTATATAATACAGTAGGTCCTATCCAAGCTCCAATATCAATATATATTTTATCATTATTTGCATAGTAATCATATATATTAAATGTCTCCTCTTCCCATTTTCCATTATTTAAATTAGTATTGAACCAAGAATTACTAAATTCACCACACACATTAAAAATTATATCTCTTTTAACAACTTTTAATAAATCCATTTATAATATTATATTATAATATTATAAAAAATTATAAATTTGAATTTTTAAAACAAATAATATTATGATTACCATCTGGACTATTTATATTATCAATTTGTCTTTCAATAACAAAATTATTTGGAATTATATCTAATAAAGCAATAAAACTACCATTATTCTCTTTATGTTTATTTTCCGATATAATATATTTAGTTGTTATTGTTAAAAAATTAAAATAATTATTTAAATTATCAATTGACATTTCTGAAAAACTATAACTATTGAAACAAAATTCTATACTACAATTTTGAAAATTATTTAAATGATTTGGTATAATTAAAACAATATCATTATTTTTAATTACATCTTCTGATTTTTCTGTTGATTTATAAAAATGTATTTTTAAATTAGGAAAATTATATAATAAAGTTGCATATGTAATCAATAATACAGGATATAAATCACATAATAAAATGCAATTAATATCTTGTTTTTTATATTTTAATATATTTGAAGCAACACCTGCTGGACAATTACAGCCAATTTCTAAAATATTAATATTTGGTTTTATATATGTTGATAACATTAAATATGTAAAGTAATATCTAATAGATAGTGAATTAATTACATTACCATTTGTAGCAATATTGCAATCATTAATATCACCGATTCCAAAATTAGAAATATTACTTAAATCAGATGAATCTTTAGTAAAGTTTGTATTATATTGTATATTATACTTATTTAATAAACTTAAATCAAGAATAGTGGGTGATGCAAATTCAACTATATATTCACGTTTATAATTATATAAAATTTTTTCCATACTATCTTTATCTTCATTCATAAAAGATAAATAAAAATTACTATATGGTGGATGGTTTAAAAAATCTTCCCACATACTAGAACTTGAATATTTAGTATTAATAAATATTTTTTTTAATTCTATAAACTTTTCTAAAATAATATCCATATATAATAATAATTTATAAAAAATATATTTCTTTATTTTATTGTAAAAATAAATAGTTTACAACCAGTTTCTTGTCCTGGTTGTCCAATCTCTAATATAACATTCATATATTTTTTAATTAAATTTATTTTTAACAAACTTATTTCTCCAGAAACAGGATTATGATCTGATGATTTAATTTGTGTTGCATATAAAAATATACTAGCTTTACTTATAATATTTATTAGATACCAATAAAAATCTTCCATATCTAGTTCAGATAAGCTATGTGTTGCAATGACAATATCAATAATATTATTATAATTGTAAATAAAATTATTTTTAAAATCTAACGAAATATTATAAACTCCTTTTTCATTAATAATTTTATTTTCTTTTAATTCAAATTTTGAATTATTTGTATAATTATAAAACTGTTTATTATAATATAGTACTGAATTTAAATCAAATATAGTATATGTATTAATATTTATAAGATTAAGTAATAATCTTCTAATATTACCATATCCTCCACCTATATCAATAATATTATATTCTTTATTTTCATTATCTTTATTTAAAAATGATAATAGGTACGTTAAATAAATATAATGATTTGATTCAACAAAATTTGTATTTATTACTTCAATATTATTAATATCATGATTATCAAGTTTTAATATTTTTTCTAAAGATGTTTTATCAAAATTTTTAGCTATAATTAATCCTCCAATATTTGGTCCACCATGTGGTTTACAAAAATTACATAAATTTGAATTAGTAATATCATCATAATTATAATTATTTTGATTAAATTTAAATATTGCTAAATCATTAGAAAAATTCCAAAATGATTTAGTATCTTTATGATTATTAAAATTTATTAAAACATTATTTATCATGTTATTTATACTAATATTTTCAATAATATTGTATTTTTCTTTTAAAAAATTTTCCATATATATATATATAGAAAATTATAATAATAAATTTATAATAAAATAATTATCAGTAATTTTTATAAAATAAAATCTTTATGTGTAAATAATCCATCTCCTGCTCCAATTCTTATTTTATCATAATTATTTATGATTTTATCAAAATCTAAATCTTTTCCTAAATACTTTTTATAATTAATTAATATATCTTCTAATCCTAAATAATAATTATTATTATTAGAAAAATTTTTAATTAATGGTAATAGTGCATTTTTTAAATATGAAGTTTTTGCAATAAAAATATTATTTGACCATTTTTGATGATTTAATGTAGTAATATACCATTTATAATTACCATTAAATTCAGTTAATTCATTTTTATATACTTTATTTGGTTCATCTACCCAAGTTAGACTTTCTAATTTATATGGAAAATTTGAAACATCTTGTTGTAACCAATCATCTGTATTTTTTGGTTGAGAATATAATGGATTTCCTGGATTTTTTCGATGTCTTAATCTAATAACATCACATAAATCTTTATTTAATAATTCAATACAATCTTCTAATATTTTTTTTGTAACATCATTATTTTCAATTAAATACCAATCATTTTCCGAAAATATAAAATACTCAGTATTTGATTTATCAACTAATTTAATAAAACCATCTAAAATACCAATATTATTACTATCACCTATATACGCACACTCAAAATTATTAGCAATATCTATATCTTCTTTTGATAATTCTTGAAAAAATATTATTCTATTTTGTGGTTTAATTAAATCAAATAATCCATTTGATTTATGACTTTGTAATGTTTGAGTTAATATATCATGTCTTTTCCAACTTAGATATCCAATAGTAATATTATTCATTTTTAATATATTTATATATTATTTTTATTATAATTTAATTCATTTTAAAAATAATTATTTCATCTTTTAACCATTGTTTAGTTGTTAAATGTAGTGATGTATAATATGTTTTAAAAATAAATGGATAATTAAAATTAAAAGGTTCTGTGGTTATTTCTATAGATCTTGCTGTTAAACTACTAGTTTTATCTCGATTTATTTCATTTCCATAAGCATATCTTGATGTAGCAAAATATTTACATCCAGATGATTTAACATTATCTAATATTTTGTTAATATGTTCAAAACTTAAATGTAAAAAAAGATCTTTAATTAAAATTAAATCTGCATATGGTAACTTTTCAATTGTAGCATCAAAAACTTTAAAATTAATATTACTATTATTATTTTTTAAATTACATAAATTTATTGCATTTTCACTAATATCTAATCCTAAATATTCTATATCATCTAAATTAACCTTTGACATGTAATTAAAATCACCACATGGAACATCAATAATAGATTTAATATCAAAGTCTTTTATAAATAAATTAAGATTTTCAATTAACAAGTCAGTATTCTCTAGTAAAGAACCAGGACCAGAATATGTTTCTATTTTTCCATCTATTAAACATGTTTCTTTGTTCCAATATCCACCTTTTTCTTCATATTGAGAATTGTATTCTTCAATAATTTTACTATCCATTTATATATTAAAAATATAAATTATTTTATTAAATTAAATTTAACCATAAATCAATATTATATTCAAGCATAAACTTTTTATCTAAATTATTATGAATATTATCTCTATTATCTTTTATATATAATATTTTATCCACAGTTTCTTGTTTATTATCAAAATTAACAATAAAATTATTATCAATTATTTCCTTAACTGCACCACTTCTATAGTCTGCAATAACTGGAGTTCCCAAATAATAACTTTCTGCAAATACACATCCAAATGTTTCTGCAAATGTCGTTGTTAATACTACCATAGATTCTTTTATAATTTTTGATAATTCTTCTTTGTTAACTGGTCCATGTATTATTATATTTTCTGAATATTTATTTTTTAATTCTTCAGAATAAGATTTAAAATTATCCCAATCATAACCTGGTGATAATAATACTAATTTTAAACTATTATCTTGTTTATAAACATGATCAAATACATTAACCACATGTTTTATACCTTTCTGCCACGCAGAAGCATAAGTAATATAGTTTTTATTTACTTCAATATTGGAATTTTTTGCATTAATATATTCATTTTCATAAAGTATATTATATATAATATTTAATCTGATATCTTCAATATCAAAATCATGATCTTTAAAATAATTTTTAAATTTATCTTTAATAAAATTACTTACAAAAACATAATATATATTTTTATTTTCATAAAAATTTTTTAGTATATAATTTTTATATATTTTTAAATCATTACATTTACTTTTTTCCTCTTCATCATAATTAAATAGATAAACATATCTTTCAGTTAAATCATGAATCCATAATAATATTTTATTATTTTTTATTTTATTATAAATTTCATTATATTGATTAGGTAACACGCGTTGAATAATAATTGTAGTATCGGAATCAATATTATCATTTAATAAATCTTTTCTATAAGATTTATATGTAATATTATCTATTATCACATTCTCATTTTTATTATTATAACAAGTAATTTTATATTTATTTGATAATATTTGAATTAAATTATAAAATTGATATTCACTCGCACCAATCGCTTTATTTTTAATTGAATTATGATCATGATTTGATGTTATATCTAATAAAATAAGTTTTCTCATTATATAATATTATATTAAAATAATATTAATATTTTTAAATAATATTATTAAGTTACTACATATTTTCCAAAAAATTCTTTCATATATTTAATACTTATTCTATTAGATACATAAATTTATAATAAATTTATAATATATTATATTTAATATATAAATAACATGAATTGTAATAAAGAATTATATACTGAATATAATAATTTACTAAATAATATTTTAATTACCAATGATTATAATAATAATTATAATTTAATTATCCAAAATATTAAAAATAAATATTCAGAATTATTCATTATTGATAAATACAACGATGATATTATTCTACTAGAAAAGTTATTTAAATATAATAGAATTAATAGACTTAAAAGTAATTTTAAAATTATTTATAAGTCTAATAAAGATTTAGATAAATATTTTTTTATATTTAATGATATGAAAAATAATTTTAAAAATATTTTTCAATCAATTGAAAATAAAAATAATTATTTAAATATTAATAATGACGAATTAAATATAAATTATATTAAATTAAATGAATGTGTAAGTAATTATTTTTTTATTATAGAAAAAATTAAATTAAACATAAAAGTAATATTAGAATTATATCCAAAATATAATGAATTTGCTTTCCAAATACTTATGAATAAACACGAAGAATTATCTAATTTACCAAGTGATATTAATGAACATTTACCAACTTTATGTAAATATGCTAGTGAATGTAATTCGGTAATTGAATGTGGAATTAGAAGTGTGGTTTCATCTTGGTCAATATTATATGGATTATCATTAAATAATAATAATAATAAAAAAAAATATTTATTAAATGATATTACTGAATGTCAAGTTTATGAATTAATTGATAAAAACTATGATAGTAAAATTAAAATTAAATATAAATGGATAAATGATTTAGATTTAGTTATTGATAAAAATTATGACATGATTTTTATTGATACTTGGCACATTTATGGACATTTAAAAAGAGAATTAAATAAATTTGCCCCTAATATTAATAAATATATTATTTTACATGATACAACAGTTGATGAAGAATTTGGTGAAACTATAAGAATGGGATTTGATCCTGTCAAACAAAGTGAAGAATGTGGTTATCCTATAGAAGAAATTACAAAAGGTATTTGGCCAGCTGTAGAAGAATTTATAAATGAAAATCCTAATTGGATAATTAAAGAAAGATATACTAATAATAATGGATTAACAATTTTAGAAAAAATTAATTATTTTAATATATATTAAATAATATTATTTATTATTTAATGATAAAAAAAACTAGAAAACATTCTTATGGAAGCAATAATATTAAATTACACTCATGGGGTGAAGGGTTTAATTTATATATTGGTTCATTTTGTTCAATTGCTGATAATATAAATATATATTTAGGTGGAAATCATAGATCAGATTGGATAACTACATATCCTTTTGGACATATAAATCAAAATATTTTTAATAAATTTGATGGAAGTGGTCATCCATCATCCAATGGTGACGTTATTATTGAAAATGATGTCTGGATTGGAAATAATGTAACAATTATGAGTGGAATAACTATTGGAAATGGTGCAATTATTGCAAATAATAGTCATATTGTTAAAAATGTAGAACCATATTCTATTGTTGGAGGAAATCCAGCAAAATTTATTAAATACAGATTTACTTCAGAACAAATTGATCAATTATTAAAAATTAAATGGTGGGAATGGGATGATGCTAAAATTAATGATAATACTCCTTTATTATGTAACAAGGATATTAATTTATTTATTGATAATAATATTAATTGATGTCACTCATTAATTCCAAACATTCTCTAACTGAATCTTTAATATTTTTTACTTTTGGATATAATTCTTCTAATCTCGTTGTATCTAAATAGTTATTTGATCTACCTGCTGCTAAAATTTCATTTTGTTCTTCTATTGTAAAATTCTCCCAAACAAAATCAGGATCAACTATATCTTTATACATTAATAATATCTCATTATGTGATATTAAACCGGGATTAGTTAAATTTATTGTACCATTTATTTTATTTTTAGCCATATCGATTAATAATGGTAAAAGCTCTGGTAGAACTGTCATCGAATTTTTTACTGAACATACTTTTTTATATGTAGTGATTTTTGTGATAAAATTTCGTGGGTGTAAATCAGATGTTATTGGCATTCGAATCCTTATATTTAGCACATTTGGAAACATGTGCATCAATCTATCAGTATATCCTTTTACAATTGAATAACCAGATCCAAAAAAATTTGGTACAGCAGATTCATCAAATCCATTTAATTCTTTTTCAAATGGATGAGATTCATCATATTCAAATATACATCCAGTACCTAAATATGTATAATGAAAATTATATTTATTTGAAAGAATTGCTAAAACTATTGGAGAATATAAGTTATCACGAACATTTTCTTTAATTTTACCTTTTTGTTCTAAATAATCTATTGTGGTATATTCAGTTTCACCAATTTTTCCATGTGTTCTTCCTATAAAAGATATTACATGTGTTGGATTAACTTGAACTATTTCATATTCAATTCCTTCTAAATCTTCTGCTCTAATTTTTCCTTCAACCCATTCAATTGATAATTCATTAAGTAATTTACAAACTTGTGACCCAATCCAACCATTTGAACCATAAACTAATACTTTCATTATATTTCAATATAAAATTTATTATTATTTTAATTAATTATTTTAAATTTAATTAGTAAATATTGATTATAATTAAACTGAATACTTAAAATCAAGTTATTTTAAGTATATTTTTATATTATTTATATCTTTAGATGTTAAAACGTAGTATTTATGTAATCAATACCATTTTGATTAAAAAAATTAAAATCTTTTATATAAAAGTTAAATACTTTTTTTCTTATTTCTTCATTATAAAAATATTTTAAATCAATATCATAATCAATATAATCATCTATATTTAAATCATATACATATTTATCGTAGAAATCATTATTTTTTATTTTATAAATTCTTTCATGACCTTGTTTTTTATTTATAACACATTCTGGTATTTTTTTGTTATATAATTGTTCTATATATTCATAATCAATATTGCAAATATCGTAAAATTTAATAATTTTAGACAAAAGTATTTTTTCATTAAAATCTTCGGTTGTTTGAGGTGTAAAGTGATGTTTATCAATCATATTCCATTTTTTTTTTATAACTTCATTTATAAATTTAGAAAATGAGATAGATGAATGTTTCCATAAATTTCTTAATCCACCATCTTTTCTATATTTATCTAAAAAACCAGATACAATTCTTTTATAAGGATTCCTACTAAATATTAATGTTATATAATTTTTAATATCCTTAGGTAGTTTAGAACGATCTTTTATTGTATGTATTTCATTTGTTAAACAATTTGTTTGTAAAAACCAATAAATATTTTTTATGTGACTACATCCACATTTAGCAGACCAACCAAATATTATTTTGTTTTTAGTATCAACTAAAAAAAACATATATATATATCAATATTTTAAATATCAAAAGATGTAAATAAAATTGGTTATTATAAAAAAGCAATGGAATTATTATTATCTCATAAATATTTTATACTAACAGAGATTGATTTATTATTAGTTAATCCTATTAAATGACATACTATTATAAAATATTTTTTTTAATTTATTATATATTTTATAATTAATATGAAGGATAAAAATAATAATATTTTTAATAAAGAAAAAGTATATATTACTGGTACAGGTAGATGTGGAACTACATTTTTAATAAAATTATTTAGTTTTTTAAATTTTGATACAGGATTTAATAAAGAAAATTATAAAAATTATATATTTAAAAATTGTAATTCTGGAATGGAAAAAAAATATAACGCAGAAAATTATATAATTAAAAATCCTACAATAATAAATGATATCTCAGATATTGTAAAAGATTCAAATATAAAAATTTCTACAGTTATAATACCAATTCGTGATTATAAATCAGCTGCAGTATCTCGTGTTAAAAATAATGAAAATCCTGGTGGATTATGGTATGCTAAAAATAAACAAACTCAAATATTATTCTATAATAAAATAATATCAAATTATGTCTATTATATGACAAAATATGAAATAAATACAATTTTTATAGACTTAGACAAAATGATTAGCGATAAATTATACTTATTTCAAAAAATTAAACCTATTCTTGATGAAAAAAATATTGATTTTGAGTTATTTTCATCTGAATATGATGAAGTTAATTTAACTTGTAATATAAATTAAACATAACAATCTTGTTCAACCATTTCTTTTAATAATTCTTGAATACTGGTTTTAGCTTTCCATTCTAAAATAGTATTTGCCTTAGTTGGATCACCAAGTAATAAATCTACTTCGGTTGGTCTAAAGTATTTTGCATCAATAAAAATTAATTCTCTTCCTGTATTTTTATCATAACCAATTTCATCTACACCTTCGCCTTTCCATTCAATATCAAATCCTTTTAAACTAAATGCTATTTCAATTAATTTTCTAATTGTATACATTTGACCAGTAGCTAAAATAAAATCATCTGGAGTATCTTGTTGTAACATCATCCACATTCCTTCAACATAATCTTTTGAATTACCAATATCTCTTTGAGAATCCAAATTACCCATAACTAATCGATCCGTTTCTCCTCTTAAAATTTTACCTAAACCTAAAGTAATCTTACGTTCAACAAAATTATGTCCACGTCTTACTCCTCCGTGATTAAATAAAATACCATTACAAGCATATAAACCATATGCTTCACGATAATTTTTTATTATCCAATATGCATAAAGTTTAGCAACACCATAAGGACTACGTGGATAAAAGGGTGTAGTTTCTTTTTGAGGAACTTCTTGTACTTTACCATATAGTTCTGATGTTGATGCTTGATAAAATCTAGTAATTTCTTCTAATTTATTTGATCTTATTGCTTCAAGTAACTTTAATGTTCCAAATGCATCTGTATCAGCAGTATATTCTGGCATTTCAAATGACACTTTAACATGTGATTGAGCTGCTAAATTATATATCTCTAATCTTGTTAATTCTGGATATAATTGTTTTATATTGGCTAGACACATGAATAGACATGTTCCATCAGTTACATCTCCATAATGTAATTTTAAATTTTTATTGTAAAATATATGTTCTATTCTTTGAGTGTTAATAGTTGAAGCTCGTCTTATTAAACCATGTACTTTATAACCTTTTTCTAAAAGTAATTCTGCTAAATATGACCCATCTTGACCAGTGATTCCAGTAACAAAAGCAACTTTCATATAATATTAAGATTATATTTTATAAAAAAAATATTTTTTAAACATGTGATATATATTTTCTTATAATGATAAAGATGTGAAACTATTAAAAAAATATTTTTATTAAATATTATAAATTTTAAATTTATGATTATCTACTGGTATTAAATCTTTAAAATTGTATTTTGGTCCTCTTGGTCCAAACCATTTATTTCCAAACCAATATTCAGCATCATTAACTATTTCATAAATTTCGTTCAAATAACATGTCCAAAGTGAATAAGTAGAATTTGGTATTATCCTTACATTTGTTAACATTAATAAATAAAATTGATCTTCATCATCTAAGCTAATTGTATTTGCTAAAATTATATTTTCATGAGATATAAAATTTAACATTTGAATAGCTTTATTAGGATCATCGCTAAATAATATTATTTGATAATCAGATAAATTAAATTTTGATAATACATTTTGATAATAACTAACTGGATAATTATAAAAATAAGCAGGATTTTTTATATAATCTGTTAATCTTATATGAATACCTAATGTTTTTTTTCTTATTTGATTAATTCTTTCTTTCATTTTATTAAATCTATCATTCGGAAAATTTATATATTCTTTTATTCTTTCTTTATTATGCCAAAAAAACTTATACGACTGAAAAAAACCACTTTTATTACCATCAATTAAATAATCTATATTAGCCTGTAAATGTATTTTTTCATATTCATATCCTTTTTGTTTTATTATTTTTTTTTTTATTAAATCTATTTTCATATTTCTTAAATCATTTATTTCTAACAATGAACTTTTTAATTTTTCACTATTAAATATTAAATATTTTGTAAAACTAGGTCTTAATCGATCTCTATTAATTTTATCTATAATTAAATTCATATTGTAATCTATTATTAAAGAAATTGCATTAAATATATAAAATAATTGATTTCCAAAACCACAAGCTGTGATTAATGTAAGATTACTCATGTAAAATATAATATAATATAATTACATATTTTATGATTGATATATACGTAATTAATCTAGTTCATAGAAAAGATAGATGGGATCATATAGTAAAAACATTTTCCTATCCAGAATTTAATTTAATTAGAGTTGAAGCAGAAATTCATAATAAACCCTGGGTTGGATGTTTTATATCTCATAAAAAATGTATTCAAATTGCAAAAGATAAAGGATTACAAAATATATGGGTTTTAGAAGATGATTGTGAACCAACTGATATTTCTACTTTTAAAGATAGATTTATTAAAATAAAAAATTATTTAGATTCGTTTAATGATTGGAATATATTCTTAGGAGGTACCGCTACATTGAATCCAAATTCTTATTCAAAAATTATTAGATTTGATGATCAAGTTTTGGTTGAATTTAGCAAAGCTTATATGACACATATGGTTTGTTATAATTCAAATGTTTATGATTTATTTTTAAATGATAAAATGAATAGACCTATTGATGAATTTTGGTTTGATAAAATTAAGGCTTTAATACCAGTTCCTTTTATTGCTACACAATTAGAGGGATTTTCAGATATTGTTAAAAAAAGAAAAAGTGATAAATTAAGAATAAATCAAGCAAATAATATTTTAATAAAATATATAAATAAATAATATTATTTAATTACCTTAATTAAAAAAATTTTATATAATTAATGTATATAAAATTTATGACTAAAATTAAAACTGTCAAGCTAGAATTTACAAGTACTCCTCCTAATAATCAAAAATCTTTCGATATTAATACTAAAAAATATGGTAATAAAATTAATTGTACTGCTAAAGCTGCTGGAAAAAAAAATATAAACTATTTTTCTAGTAAGTTTAAATTTACAGTTGATGCTTCATCTAAAAATCTAAAGATTAATAACATTCATATTGTTGATGTAACACATATTGGTAAAACAAATAATCCAATTAAAAAATGTGGTAAATATCATTATTACTATAATATAAACTGTCCTGATAGTTCTAGTAGTTCTAGTGATATTATTGATGATGCATTTGAACAAACTATATATAATGCTATCAAATGTATGTTAATGACTGCAAAAGTTACAAAAGTTGGTAACCATGTTAAAGTAACACTTACTTTACCAACTCTATTTATTGATTCAATGTGCATGAATGTTAGAATTGGAACAACCAAATTTTCAAAGAGCTCTGGATGTAATGATTCATGTTCTTTATCACCTATCAATAAATGTTCAAAATCATCTTCTTCATCATCTTCATCTTGCAAAGATTATAATCATAACAAAATACTAAAGTTAATAGCTTGGAGTGCAATTGTTGCATTTGTTATTTATGTAATAAAAAAAAAATGTTGTATTAATAAAATATTTGGTAACAAAACAGATGTTATTGAAATTGATGCAGGAGAAGTAGAAGAAATTGAATATAAAGATAATGATGATGCTTTTCCTAAAGAAGATTGTGGATGTGATGAATAATCTTTAATAATTTTTTTTGAATAAACCTATTTTTTTAATATATTTAAAAATAGAATTAAGTTTTAAAAATACTATATTAAATCCAGAATTTTTATTACCTAATTTTTTTATTTTAAAAATATTTAAATCTATTAAATCATATAAATATGTTAATAATGTAAATAATTTAGATAATCTAATTATATATTCTTGTGATCCATAAAATAATCTAAATGATTTTGCTATTAAATATATATTTAAAACTTTTTTATATTCATTTATATAAAAATCAAATTTATCTATTAGTGAACTTGGTAATATTTTTAAATTATCCTTTTCTATATCAGTTAAAACTAATTTTATAATATCTTTTTTACTTTTACTTTCTAAAAAATTAAATACTATTTTTAATTTATTATTAAGTTGAGTAATAATTTTTATTGAATTATTTAATAGTATTAATAAATTTTTTATATATTGATTATTATTTTTAATTATTTTGATATCTATCTCTTTTTTATTTAATTTATACACATAATCAAAATAATTAAATAAAAAAAAACTAATAATATCATTAACATTTTCTAAATCACATTTTTCTTTATTAGATAATATTAGATTTTCTAATTCTATTATTGGAAAATATTTATTTATCAGATAATAATTTGTATTATCTTTCATTTTAAAAACATCTGAAAAAGATTGATTACAAATTATAGGATAAATCATTAACTTTTCTATTTCATATAAATTATAAATATTTTTTAATCTTACAGTTTTTTTATAAAATTTAAATTTATCTCCTGAAATAATTATAGAATTTATTTTTTTTTTATTTAAAAATTCATATAAAAAAATTAATAAATAATCATCCTGTTCTCTAATATCATTTTTATTATCATATATTATAGGTAAAAATAATGAATTATTACTTAAAGTATATTTTTCAAATGATTCTGTATCAATATTTAATTCATCCAACTTTGTATTAAGAAAATAAATTATATAAAAATCATTAAGATAATTAGAAATAAAAATATCTATTAAATATTTCTTTTGTTTTAAATCTAATCCTATAGAACTATATGGTTCTGTATATTTTATTGAATTAGTATATTCAGTTAATGAAGCTGAAAAATCAACTTTATATATTTGATTATAATCCCCATATGTCCATTTTTCATAATATTTATTAAATTCTTCCTCACCAATTATATTTTTTAAAAAATTTTGTATTTTAAAAGATTTTAAAAGATTTTCACTATCTAATAAAATTATTTTTTTATTATTAAAATTATTTTTTATTAATTTTTTTAATCCAACATAAATATTTTTAAAATTTAATTTTATTTTTATTATGATTTTATTAACAAAATTTTTATTTATACTATCGTTTTCATTAAATATTAGATTAGAAGAAAATTCATTAAAAAGTTTTACTAATATTTTTTTATTATCTTCATTATAAAAATTAAAATATTCAGAAGAATTTGATGATTTAATGTAATCTAACATATTAGGAGAATTATTATTATTTGAAGAACTTTTAGCTATATATAAACTATCAGAAATTATTGAATTTTTTTCTGAAGAATCTTTTGTATTATTACCATACAATATTGTAATATCAGATATTTTTATAATTTTTTCATTTGATAAATAAATATTCTGATCAAATAAATACTTAAAATATTCAGGAATAGATTCTACATGAGTTTTTAAATAAAAAATATTATCTTTTTTTATTTTATCAATATCTTTAATAACTAATTTTGAATCAAACACTTCTAATTGTAAATTTTCACCTATTCCAAATAATGTATGTGAATTTAATATTTTATTTAACTTTGATATATTAGAAAGAATTAAATTTATTTTATCATTATATATATTATTTCTATTAGAATTATAAATTACTTCATTCCAAAATTTATTTATAATTTCATCTTCTTTCATCAATTATCTTAATCTATTGATATATTATTAAATTAATAAATTAATTAAATAAAAACTAATATTCATTTTGAATTAATATTTTTACTTTTTCATTTAGTTCTTCAACAGTTAAATTATAATTAAATTCAACATTTATAATATCATATTTTAATATATTCAATATATTTATAATATTAATAATTATATCTTGAATATTTTTTATTATTAATTTATTTTTATTGAAATAAAAATCATTAATACTTTCAATAAAATCTTTTAAATTAACATATTTTTTATATATTACCGAAATACTTATTAAAATTGCTCCTGATAATAATAGTATATTTTGATCAATATATTTTAACATATTACTACACATGTCTATTGTCATTAAATCATCATTATTTAAATTAAAACACAAAAATCTATCTGTTATATTTATTATTAATTCAACTGAATATAAATTATTATATTTAATTAAATATTCTAATAATTTTGGATACATAATTCTGCGAAAATTATTTAAAATTAATTTATGCTTTGAATTAACTAAAATAATTTCTTTATTTTTAGTATTTATAGGCAAATTTATATCTTTTTGAAATATTTCTTTATATAATTCATTTACAGTAATATTTCTATCATTCGGATTTATTATTAATGTTTTTTGAATAGAATTAATAGAATTTATAATATTAGGATATTTTTCATAATTTTTTAAATTAACATGTTCGAGTATATTTATACTGTCTTTATTTCTAAAATTTTTTCCAATATCTTCCTCAATTATTTTATCATTAGAATAATCTTCTTTTATATTCATTTGGCGTAATTTAGAATACAAAACATTAATTGGATTTATTGTACTCAATAATTCCAATATAATAATTCCAATTGACCAAATATCTCCTTTTATTCCACTAGGACTATATTCTTTTTTAAAAAGTAATGATTGTGGTGAATATTCATAAAATATATCTTCTGGAGGTCTTGTAATTATGGTACAACTTTTATCATAAAAATTAGTTTTACAGTATTTAATTCCACCAAAATCAGTAATCTTACATGAATTTTCATCAAAAAGTATATTTGCTGTTTTTAAATCTCCATGAATTAAATTTTCTTGATGTAATAAACCAATTCCTTTTAAAAATTGACTAACTATTGATTCCCAATCTTCTAATAATTTAAATTTTTCTAAATTTATTTTTTGATTTAAATTTTTTTCATAATTTAACATTTTATTTAAAATTATATAATCTGTTTTATAATTAATACCTACACTATTTAATTTTTCTATAATTTTATTATCAATCACAAAATAATTATAAAATTCATCAACCGTCATTATTTCGGTAGAAATATTTTGAACCGGAAAATAATTTTCAACTTTTTCTTGTGGATAATTTATATTAAAATAATTCAAAAAAATACTTTCACATAAATTAGGACCTGATAAATCTTTTCCATCATATAGATAAGTAATTTTATATACATAATCTTCATTATTTACATCATATAATATTACACCACTTGAACCAGAATTTAAATATTTTAATGTTATTTTTGTAAATTTTCTTTTTAAAAATTTTTTATAGTTTTGATTTAATAATAAATAATTACAAGACTTACTATCTGTAATTTCATAAGTATTTGTTGATGTTTTTATATCAAACATATCAAAATCTTCTAATCTTTCTACAGTAACATCAATTACTTTTAAATTTTTAAATAACGATTTTTCCATCCAATTTAATTATGTCTAAGATGATATAATTTAATAATATGATGATAATTATATATATAAATATTTCTTCTAATATATTAATTATCAATTTTTTAGTTTATTATAAATGTTATTACACTTACTAACTTTTTATAAATATTATTTAATTTAAAATTAATTTAAAAAAGTATATTAGATTATTAAAAAAAATTTATCATAGTAATATTTTTTTTAATATAAATTATTTATTTTCTAAATTAAATTATATATAATGTCAACTCAAGAAAATCAATTAGAAAATGTAGTACTAAATGCTAAAAATGCTATTAATCATACTCTTAATATTGCTAATCAAGAAAATCAAGAAGGTGGTAAAAAAAGAAAAGCTGTAAAAAAATCTTCAAAGAAGGCTTTAAAGAAAGGATCTAAGAAGGCGTCGAAGAAAGGATCTAAGTGTATGATGGGCGGCAAAAGAAGATCAAAGAAAGCTTCAAAGGCTTCAAAGAAAGCATCTAAGAAGGCATCAAAGAAGGGATCAAAGAAAGGTTCTAAGAGTATGAAGGGTGGAAAAAGAAGATCAAAGAAGGGATCAAAGGCATCAAAGAAGGGATCAAAGAAAGCATCAAAGAAGGCATCAAAGAAAGCATCAAAGAAAGCATCAAAGAAAGGTTCTAAGAGTATGAAGGGTGGAAAAAGAAGATCAAAGAAGGGATCAAAGGCATCAAAGAAGGGTTCTAAGAAGGGTTCTAAGAAAGGTTCAAAGAGTATGAAGGGTGGAAAAAGAAGATCAAAGAAGGCTTCAAAGGCATCAAAGAAAGCATCAAAGAAAGCATCAAAGAAAGCATCAAAGAAGGGTTCAAAGAAAGGTTCTAAGAAAGGTTCTAAGAGTATGAAGGGTGGAAAAAGAAGATCAAAGAAGGGATCAAAGAAGGGATCAAAGAAGGGATCAAAGAAAGGTTCTAAGAAATAAAAAAATTTGTAAATATTATTATAAAATTTTTCTCAAGTTAATATAAATTAAAATAAATTATATTAGCGATGTCAAGTTTAATTATATTTTTAATGCTATTAATACTATTTTTAGTCAATACAACAGCAATATTTGAAAAATTTGGAGGATATCAAATGTTTCAACAATTTTTTCCAATAAACACATATAAATATCCAACATCTAATTGGTGGAATAATATTGGAATTCCAATTACAAATGGTTATACAGATTTGCCATGGAATAATATGCAACTAGGTGTTACTCACAATATGTCATATGATTTGCGTGGAGATCCTATAGTAATTCCTCGCACATTGGTTTCTCCATGGAATAATCCAGAAGTTTATCCAATTTATAATACTGGTAGTTTAGCATTACCATAATTTTAATTAAACTAGATGTAAAATATTTTTTTATTAGATAATATGTAAATATAATTTTAATATTATAATACAAAATTTATTTTGTATTATAATTTTATATGATTGATAATTTTATTTCAAATCACTATTTAATGGATAAAATAACAATAAAAGATAAACTTATGAATCAGAGAGGTGGTGGAAATATTATAATTAACACTTGTTTTCAATATATTATTGGTATAATTTTAATTATTATTGGATTTTTATTGTATAATTCACAAGATCAATGGGGAAAAACGATTGGAACAATTACTACAGTTAATTGTGATCTAAAAAAATGTTATTATACAGTAGAATATTCTGTTTATAATATAATATTTAATAAAAATATTGTAAATAAAGTAAATTATAATAATTATAAAATTTCTGATAAAATAGAAATTATTTATAATAAAACAGATCCAAATATTTTTAAATTATATGAATTTAATTATAAATATATTGGAATTATAATATCACTAATTGGTTTATTAAGTATTATTAAATTTAAGTATTATTAAATTTAAGTATTATAAAATTTAAATTTTAATAAATTTTATATATATAATTTATATTTAGAAATGACATTAGCTATGAATTATAAATTATTATTAGATAATCAAATGGGAACATCATTAGTTAATTTTTGTGAACCTGATAATTATTCTAGTATTTTTGTAGAAAAATTTAATGTATGGAGTTCTTTAGTTATATCATTGTTTGGAATATTAGGAATAATTAAATTATTTTATTCTAATGAATTAACAGATTTATTAAAAAAACATACTGGTATTTCATTAAAACAAGAATTTAGTAATAGATCGTTTAACTTTAGATTATTGTTAAATATTATTTTATTTTTTATAGGCATTGGTTCTTTCTTATTTCATTCAAAAACTAGTCAATTTTATCATTGGATCGATATTTTTTTTATTAGTTTAATATTGATATTGGCTGAATATCAATTGGATAATATGTTTAAAGATAAAGCAGTTTTATTTTATTATGTTGTTGGATTTATCCATTTAATAACATCATTGCTGTTACCATCCATACATATTTTTATACAATTTGGAACAGGATTTATGATTGTTAAAAAAATTAATTATCATATGATAAAATTTAAAAATAATATAATAAATAATTATGATATTGCACAAATATATAAAAAAATTGAATACAAATATAATAAAACTAAAATAATTTTTTATTTATCATTATTATGTTGGATTATAGATTATTTTGGTTGTAAATTTATTAAACCTCTGCATACTCATTGGATATTTCATATTGGAATAGGTTGGATGAGTTATTTAATAATTGATTTAACAAAATATTTATATTTATCAAAAACACTTAATTAAAATAAAGTATAAATATATTTTAATTATAATCTAATATAAATAAATAATAAACCATATATTTTGAATTATCAGGATCATCATTTATTTTTTTATATGGATAATAATAATTATCTTGATCATCTTGATATGATGCTAATGGAGCTAAATATAATTTTAAAATAAATGGTTTTCTGCTTAAATTTGCCGACAATGCTATATAAATATCTAATTGTAAATCATTAATAATTCTTATTTTTGAATTAATTAATGTTGATTTTAATAAATAATCTTTTTCATGATCTAAATTTAATGCATATTCTAAAATTTTTCTAGAAATAAAGCTATTTTTTTTTAATATTGTTGGCAACGACCATGCCCATTTCCAAATTTGTTGATTTGGTAAAAATGCAGCTAATATTTCAAATGATGATTTTAATATTTCTTTTTTATTTTTATCATAAAAGATAATTTCATCTGTTATATTTTTATTATTTTTAAATTTAACATAATGTATCTTTTCTACTATTTCAATTATTTTAGGTTGAAAAGAGTCATAATATTCTAAAGATGTCTGAATTATATCATCTATAATATTAGAATTATTCATAACTATTATTTATACTTATTAATAGATAATTATAAAAAAAATTAACTGAGTAGTTAATAATTATTTTTCTTCAGCTTTTTTTGAAGTATCATTTAAAATATTTTTTATATTAAGAATATTAAGATTTTTATAAGAATCTGAATCTAAATTTTCAGATACTTTTTTATCAAATTCTCTTTTCTTTTTTATATCATTATTAATATAAATAATTGGAGGAAATCCACCTAAATTTATTTCAGACTTTTTCATTTAATTTCTTTATATATTAATTTTAGAAAAAATTATACTTTTTACATTACACAATCATACATTTAGAACTCTATTACTAGTTTATCTTTATTTATATTAATATGAATATTATTATGTTCATTTGTTTGTGTTAATATATTAATATTGTTATCATCTTTTATTTTAACATCAGAATATTTTGCTTCATTTGGTTGATTTAAATATTTATTATATGAATATTTTTTCATATGATGAATAGAACAACATTTTCCTTTATTATCACATGAAAATTTTATATATTCATTATTTGATATTTCACCAATATAATTTATATATAAAAGTCTATGTAAAGCTATTTTTTTTTTATTAAAATAAAAATTAATATATGTTCCCTTTGCTTGATTTTTTTCATTTGTGATATATCCATGCCATAATGAACATTTATTTTCATAAAATATTGATTCATTTAAAAATTTACTAATTCTTTTAATATCTGAAAATAATAATTTTTTAGTAGGACAAATATTTTTTAGCTGCTTAACTAATAATTCTTTTAATAACAAATTATTATTTTCATCTGAATCTATTAATTTATTATTTTTTTCTGGAGATTTTTCTAAAGAATAAATCATGTCTTCTTTATTTATTAAAATACTTGATGATTCTATATGAAAAATTTTCTTTTTTCTACCACGCTTTTTTTTTATTATGGTATCATCTTTTAAAACATTGTTATTATTTTCAAGAAATATATTATTTTCAATTTTAATTAAGGAATCTTGGGCTTTATTTATATCTATATCAACCATATTATGTAATTGATTTAGTTCTTCTAATTCATTTGAACTAATAATTTTTTTTTTTCTTCCCATCAGTAAAATATACTTAGAAATTAAACACAAATCGTGTTTAAAAAATAAATTTATAGTAAAAATACTATTATATATTTAAATTTTATATTGAATGAAAATTCCCACCATTATATATATAAATTATGAATCTTTATTATTTTTTATATTTTTCCAATAAATAACTTCAACAATATTAGGATATAATGATTTTTCTGATATATCTAAATTAATGCAAATATATTTTGATTTATTATATTTATTTTCACTAGTTTTTTCATTTATTTCTCTAATAGCATCAGAAATTAAATATTTAAGAATACCATTAATTAAAATAACAATAGAAATTTGATGAATTTGTTTTAAAATAAATAATTCGAATAGCCCAAGATTATTCTCAATATTATTTTCCATAAGTTTAACAATATAATTATTTATAATTAATTGTTTATTAGAATCTTTATCCATAAATAAAATTGGATTATTAATAATAGATTTGGTTTTTGAATCTAAATTAATCAAATAATCAATATTATCTGGAATATTTAACCAATCAATTATAATTGATCTAAATAGGTTTATTATTTCGTTTTGTAATTCAGAATAATAACCAAGATTTCTAGTATCTACTGTATATAATTCATGTTTGATCCAATAATAACCATTTGTATAAGCACGTAGAATTGAATAATTATATGATATTATATTTTGAATATATGCATCTTTAATATCTTTTAAAGGATTTTCTAATATTAATGTTTGTAAATCAATTTCTATTTTTTTATTTAAATATCTTCTTCCAATTTTAGGAACATGTTCTTTACCAAAAATATCAGTGAGAATTTTTTGTAAATTAGTATTAGTACTTTTAATTATACGTTGACCTGGTTTTTCAGTAAAATTATTATAATCAACAATATCTGTTACAAAATATTTTTTTTCTTTTAAAATTTCATAAGCTTTAATTTCTTGTTCAACCAACTCATTCGACATTTTTTTAATAAATTCTAATAATTTATTTTCAGTTAAACTAAATTTACACTTTCCAGATGATTTTGATGATGATTTGCCATTAGTATCATAATAACAATGTGGATTCTTTAAACATTTATCCTCATTAAGATTTTCACAAATAATTCTTTGATTATTAACTTTATAATATGATAAATCTGGTAGATCTTTAATTATTTTAACTAATTCATTACCTACAATATTATCTTTATTAATAGTTTTATTATTTAATTTTCCTAACGAAATATTTATTAATAAATTTTGTATATTATCTGATTGTTTTTTATTAATAAAATCTTTTAATTGACTTTTTATATGCGAATAATCTTTATTAGATAATAAATTTGACAATTCAAATCTAAATAATTGATAAGATTCTTCATTATATTTATATAAATTAATACTCTTAATTCTTTCATCAATGTAATCAAAATGATCACGTGTATAATTTGCTAATTTTAAATCTAATTCATGATACAATGGTCTATTTTGATATAATATCTTACTATCATCTAATTCTTTTTTATTCATAGATATTTTTGTAACTGGAACAAAATCATTATTTGATGTCATTACACCAATAATATTAACATTATCATTTTCATCAATAGATTCATAAAATAAACCAATTGGTTTTATATTTAATGTATGATTAGATAATCTATACAATTCTTCTAAATAAATATTTGTTTTTTCAATAGAACTAAAATTTAATTTAGAAAAACAGTCTACTCTATTTACATATTCTACTGTATTTAAACATATTGTTGGAATATTATCAATAATTCCTGATGGATAAACAGGTATTATTGATTTATTTTTTGTTATAAGAAATTTACATTTATATCTAGAATCAATTACTTGATGAGTTATTTCAAAATCAGGATATTTTTTAGCTATATCAGAAAGAATTAAATAAGTTTCTCTTGCTGATGAGTGTGTTTTAACTAAATCTATCTTTACATCCTGTATTGTTTTATTAAAAAAATTTTTAACTACATCTATTATTGGTATATCTTTTTTATCTTTTTTATTAAATAATTTAACAATTTCTACTGTTTTTAAATTTTCATCTTTTTTAATTATTTCAACAATCGGATAATAAAATTTATTTTCTTTAATCATTAATAATACATCATGATTATCAAACATATCTAAACAATATTCAAAATCTATTACCATTGTTTTATCTATTACTAAATAAAAATCTTCTTTTATTTTCTCTTTTTCTATACCTTTTTTAATTATCGTTGTTGCTTTATTAAAAATTATTGGTAGAATGCCATTTGGAGTAAATAAACCTGGAATTTTTAATAAATCTTTTAAATAATAATAATCTATGTATTCTTGATCTTCTATAAATCTTATAAAATCTCCTATTCTGTATTCAGCTCGAATATCACCCTCGTTTAATGAAAAGTAATACATTTCGTCAACATCTTTCTTTAAAAATTCAATAATGTTTGATTTTATTTCCTGAACTGATATATTTAATACTGTACTAATAGAATTAATAAATGAATAATCATCTTGATTTATACCATATTTAAAATAAAAACCATCAGTTTTAAGTAAATAATGATTTTTTATCTCTTTATTTTTTTTAAAATTTAAGTTTATAATTAAATCTAAAAACTTTGGTAAATAACCAATTCTTCCTTCTTGTATTTTATTTGTATCCTGTAAAATATATAAAATATCTCCTGTAAATGCACTAGTTGGTTGTACTTTTTCTTCTTTTGTTGTTTTTTCATTTAGGCATCTTTTATAAAATTCTTGTTTTTCTTTTTTATTACTTATTAATGGATTTTTCTTAAAACAGCAAGGCATACATTCACCAAATGGATTATTTGATCTTGTTAAAAAACCAACATACATATGTTCACCATTATCAACAGGATCGCACGTATAATAGATATCATTTACTAAACCACTTGTTTCGTCTTGATCTGTAACTTTGATTGCTTTTAATATCATCTCTCCATCAGATTTTCCTTTTTTCTTTAATAAAATTTTTTTTTCATATTCACCTGTTTTTTTATTTAATTGATACCCTTTAGATATTAATTCTGAAATATTACTTTGTGTTGTTTGCAAAGGTCTTCTTTTTTTATCATTGCCAGAATTTTGACATGATCTTGTCCATTGATTTTGACCTTCTTCTGGTGTAAAACCTAAACGTTTCTTATCTATTTGTGTCATTTGTTTAACTACTTTAACTTCTTTTTGATAATTAACAACTTCATCAACTTTACTTCTTCTTTTTGCAATATTTGTAAGTTTTCTTAATTTTTCTTTTATAGCTTGATATTCAGGATTTTTTTTTATATATGTTTCTGAATACAAAAACATTAAAACATTCATAAATAAAATTATTCTTTCTAACTGATCTTGTTCACGAGCACCACTTATTCTTATTTTATATTTTTCAGGTATTTTACCTTGTATACTTATATCAATACCAGGAGGTTTAAATTTTGGTAAATTATCAGATTGATTGAATTGAGATTTTTTCCCTTTTATATTTGGAAATTTTGATTTAACTTTAACAATTTCTTCTTTTGCTTTTTCTGTTGTAATATTAAATTGTTTTGAAATTTCTTCACTTAATATATCTTCATCTAAATCAAAATTTTTAATATAAGTTAATATTCTTTGTTCTATTTTACCCTGATTTTCAAATTTACTAACTCGTTTATATCTTAAATAAGAACCATATTTTGATTTTAATTCTGAATTTGATATTTTACTCAATCTTTTTTTTGGTTCAATTTGTAATGCAACATAAGGATAAAAAAATCTACAAAATTCTGATAAATCATTATGATCAATAATTTTATTATCAGGTAATTTAAATTTTTGAATACAATTAATAAAAGCAAATTTAAATTCCCAATCTTCTGGTATTCTTATTGATATTTTTCTTGGATGATTCAGTAATGTTTCATTTATTTTAACAATTAGATCTTTAAGATAACCATAAGTATTTATTATATCATTTATATTTGCATTATCTTCCTCTTTCCATTGAGTCTTATAATCAACTTTACCTATTTCTGAAATATTAATTGCCATTATTTTATCATTTTCTGGATTATTTGAATCAGTATTTAATCTTACTTTAAATGATATACCATATGGAGAATTTTCAAACCACTTTGTTAAAATATCTATATTATTTTTTGTTTTTGAAAATTCATACATATAATCTTCATAATATTTAAATATAATTTGACCATCAGGTATCTGATATTGAATAAATGGATATCTAGAGTCTGGTGTAAAGTCATTAAATATTCTAAATAAATCTAACTTTGGTAATGATACTGTTCCATATTCTCCAGAAGCTTTATTTATTTTTGATACATTTTCTTTATTTTCTTGATCTAATTGTTCATCGTATATATCTAAATAAACATGAATTACAGATTGCACTATAAAATTACCTCCTGAAAATAATTCTAAATATTCTTTTTTCTTTTCTAATTTTGTTTTTTCTATTAATTCAGTTATTTCATTTTCCATTACTAAATCATTGTATATTGTATCAAATGAATTTTTTACTTTATTTTCTTCAATTTTTATATCCATTTTATTTAACAAATCTATTATACCCTTAATATCTTCATTTTTTATTTTTGGAAAATATATTTTAAAATAAGTTTCTGTTATATTTTTTAATTGTTCCATATTTGGATTAAAATTTAAACCTAATTCACTGTATACATCTATCATATAAATTGTATTATTTATCATATAATCTGAATAATCAAACAATATATTATTATCTTCATCTTCTCTTCTAATTTTACCTGCATATCTTTTTAATGTATCTCTTAAATTTTTTATATTTTCTTCAAGATTTTCATAATTATTTATATCTAATGGTTCAATATCAATGTTTAATAATTCATTTTTTTTCATCCATTTTTGTCCAATCATTACTTTTTCTAATTTATCATTAATTAAATATTCAGACCATAAATACATTCTTGATGGAATTAAATATAATTCGTTTCCAAATTTTTTATTTAAACGCAATGAAGATGATATTTTATTTTTAACAATCTTAATTGAATCATCTTTAAATATGTATTGAGTATAAACAAATTTTTTATCAAAAACTTTAGACAAATCTTCATTATCAATGTCATCGTCTTGAGAATCATCAAATTTTATCATATAATTATTCTTTTTTTCAATAATTTTATTATTATCTAAAATATTTGATATTAATGAACTTGTATTATTTACATTTTTATCAAGTTCATCTGTCTGATAAATCTTCTCTATTTCTTCAAAATCAATTTCTTCTTCAGTTAACACAGTTTCTATTTCTACATCAGGATCTTCTGATTCTTCTGCTTCTTTTTCTTTTTCTTCAGTATAAATTGATTCAGGATCAAATATTTCATCATCAATAATATCATCATCAACTTGTTCTTCAACATAATCTGACTCATCCTCGAATTGACCACCTGTTTGTTCTTTAACAATATCTTTAATTCCATATAATATATTATTATTATTAATAACTTTTTCTTTTGTAATAAAAGAAATATCTTCAATATCTTCTTTTTCTAACATAACTTTTTCTAATTTTTTACCCATTTTAATCTTATATTGAAATTTAATTAAATCAGAATAAGAATAATTTATTTTTTTAAAAATTATTTCATTTTTAAAATTTATTATAAATTTTCTTATCCATTCTTCATCATATTTTTTTAATAATTCTTTTTTCATTACAGATTTTAACTCTAAATTATTTACAAAAGCACTTATATGATAAATATTAAAAAATTTTGTCATCCATAAATCACCAAAACCATTCATTAATTTTAATTCTTCATCTCTTGTTAATATTATTAAGGTATCATACAAATTTAAATTTTCTATTTTTTTTAAAATATTTTCATATTTTTTAGCTAGTTCTCCAACATAAATATATGTAATATATTGATTTTTTCTATTATTATTTTTATATTTGTATATTAGTTTAATTGGATCCAATTTATATTCTAAGTCAGAATAAATATTTCTTGTAATATCTTCTTCTTTCCAAGTTATTTTTTCCTCTGATAATATTTTTTTTGCTGGTATTATAATTGATTTCACTTTTTTAGAATCTTTTTTTAAACTTTTTTTTGAACTCTTTTTAGAATCTTTTTTAGAATTCTTTTTAGAATCCTTTTTATTATTTTTACTTAATTTTTTGGAATTTTTTTTAGGCATTCAACTGTTATTATAATATTATATAATATAAAAAATACTTAATTAAAATTTAATTTATAATTTAGAATTGTATAATAGAATATAAATTAAAATAGATGAGTAAGAATAATATTAAAAATTTAGATTGTAACGTTGGTATCTTTAAAGTTTTAAAATCGGATATTAATCTTAATGAAAAAAATTTTATTGGATTTAAAGATTCAGATTATAATATTGTTAATGATTTAAATAATTCAGAAATTGAATTAGCTGTAAAAGATAATGTTTATTTAGGTGGATCAGTATTTATTGGATATGAACAAGATAAAATTATTAATAAAACTAATGAAATAGATCATCTAAATTCTTCTAAAGTTTTACATATTAATAATGAGTCTACATTTGAAAATAATGTTAATATAGAAAGTAAATTATTTGTTAAAAATAATGTATTTTTAAACAAAGATATATTTATGCCTAATCCTTTTATTTTAGATTTAGAAGATTTAACTTTTACAAATTTAATAATAACAAATGATTCAATGTCTTTTAATACATATAAATTTTTATTAAAAAATATTTTAGAAAATACAAAAATATGTAATAGTCAAAATATTTCTTCAATTAAATTTTTTAATCCAACAAATATGTTTACACAGTCAATTATACCTGTTAATAAAAAATTTACTTATAATAAAATAGAAATTAACTCATTTTTACTTACATATTTTATTTATTATCAAAATAAAATTATTGAAGTAAAACCAATTATGGATACTTTTGTTTTAATTAATAATGAGCAAAGTATTTTTAAATTAACAATTGATGAATAATATTAATTTTTTTTATACTTAATAAAATATATAATCTAATTATATATGTTTAATCTTTTTTATACAATATTCAGTATTATAATAATAGGAATATCTTATTACTTATTTTTTTATAAAAAAAAAAATAAATACAATATTCCAATTAATGCAAAAAAAGTTAATTCACTTAAAAAAAAATTTAATATTAAATCAACAGAAACTTCATATAAACTTCATACTAAAATTGTTAATAATTCAGAAATTCCTACTAAAATTATTAATAAAAAAATTATACCAAAAATAGATGTTATACCAATTCCTAATAATTGTTTATCTTCGAATATTCAATTAGAAACTGTACCTGTAAAATTAATCCAAAAATTACAAAAAAATATAAATATTGGTGATTTTGATATATATAATATTGTATGCTCTTTTTTAAATTCAAAAATTATTTTTACTAAATTATTTATTAATTCACAAGGAGAACTAATTATTAATAGTATTGATAATTTTATTTCAAATTATAAAAATATAATTTCTAATGATTTTAATGGTTATAATATCGTTCTTAAATTAAATGATGACTTTTCTAATGAAAAATATATATATATGAAAAAAAATACACTAATTAAAATAAATAAAACCGAAGATTATAATTTATTATCTAAAATTATTAATAAAGACAAAATATTTTTATTTTATGAAAAAAATAAATTTTATATATGTATTGGTGATACATTTTCATCAAATATAAATAAAAATCAAATTAAAAATATATTTTTTAATAAACTTGATTTATCTGATCCTAAAATATTATCAAATTATGAATTATTTTGCAAATTTAATAAATTAACTATTATCTATTGGATTAGTACTAAAATTATTAATGATAATAAGAACTAATTTATTATTTCGAATTCTTCAAAATTTAAATTAAATTGTTTGATATTTTCTTTAAAAATATCTAAATCTTCATCTATTTCTTTATCATTATCATCTGGTACTTTATAAATTAAATATTCTTCTTCATTATTTTTAACTTTTAAATAATCTTCATTTAAATCAGTCATATTATTTGTATTTAATTTATCATTTTTAAGCCAATCTATATAATGAATTGATCCTTGATCTTCAAAATTAAAGTTATAATCAATATTTTCTGATTCATTATCATGTAATAAATAATAAACATTTAATTGTGTTGTGCGTCCTAAACGTTGAGCTCTACCAATAATTTGTTCTTCCATCTCATATCTAAATCTATGAAACATTACTAAATCAGTTGTCATTTGTAAATTCATACCTGCTCCAAAGTATTCTGCATTTAACATTAATACTTTTACTTTTTTTTCTTTAAAATCATCAATATTTTTTTTAACTACTGATGCTTGTCCTTTTAAAATATGATAAGATATTCCAAATTCTTTTAATTTTTTCTCAATTTTTACAAATGTTTCTACATAATTTGCAAATACTATAAAACTACCATCTGGTTTATTTTGAACTAGATCTATTAAAACATCTAATTTATCTTTTAGATCATACTTTTTTGTTATTATTTTAGAATCTTCTTTATATTCAGAAATTACATGAATATCTGAATTAGTAATAATTTGTCTACAATTTAGACATTTATTTGTGTTTAATTCACCTAATGATACTGCTAAACAATCAAAACAAAAACAACTTTTACAACATTCTGTAATTATTGGTGATATTAATTCTCCCATACATACAGGACAATGAGAATCATTTATTTCATAAATCTTCTTTTTAATATCTTCATATTTTTCTTCTAACTTTAATATTTGATTTTCTATTAATTTTACTTTCGACTCGTGTTCTTTTTTCTGACACAAATCGTAGACTTTTTTATTTTCAATCTCTAATTCTATTTCTTTGTATTTAATATTATCTAAAATATTTTTTGTTATTACTTGTAATATATTATCATTTGTATCAACATTACAATTTAAAGCTTTTATTGCCTCTTCAGAATTACCCGCATTTATCATCTGGAGTACTGAACTTGGTATTAAATTTTTAATTATATTTAATTCTTTTGGAGTAAGACATTTTATTTTTAAACGTTTAGGATTAGGTAAAACAATAGATTGTTCAATAAATTTATCATCATTTTTAAAAACAAAAAAATTATTTAAAACTGAATTTGAATTATATATACTTGGGAAAAAATTAGTTAAATAATTTGATTTTGGATTTGATAAACCAGTTGGAGTACCAGTAATTAACCACATAAAATTAAAATTACATAACATAAATTTTGGTAATTTTATTGAATCTATTTCATCAATAATTAATCTATTAAATTTAAAATTTTGACATAATTTATAAAATCTTCTATACATTGTCTCACCTATTATTACTACATCGTAAATATTAATCCTTTCTGGAATTATTTCTTCATATTGAAAAAAACAATTAACTTCTTTTATATTTTTATCATTTACAATTATTGTTTTAATCAAAGAATCTATATCTTTGTTAGTTGTAATTGTTAAAACGCTTAAATTACTTATATTTTTTTCAAAATTTTCTGACCATTGAGGTACAAGTTTATGTGGTACAACTATTAGATTCGTATCTAGTTTTTCAAATTTATTATTTATTTTTAAAACAATATTTGAATTTACTCCATAATCTAAATCACGATCTTTAACTTTTTTTCTAATACTTATTAAAGATGATATCATTAATGTTTTTCCTGCACCTACTTTATCACCTAAAACTGCAAAATTTGTTTTTATTATAAATTTTGTAATAGATTTTCCATTTAATAGAATTAATTTATTTATATGTATTTCTCCTGAATCTTCTATTTTTAACATTTTACAGACCATCGTTTTTTGATGACTCATTAATTCAACCTTTACATTTTTTGGTTGAATAATTTGTTCATCATTTTCTGTTAATATATTGTAATTTGAAATCATTCTTATAGTAAATTTTCCACTAATAATTTTATAATAAATAAAAATCAATTTTTTATTTTATACAATAAGACCACGAATCCATTTTAATATCATATCTAAAGCTATACAATCAATATAATTATATTCAACTATATCTATCATTGTAATTGCCTTATTTTCAGATTCTACTTTATCTGTGTATATATCTCTTGCCTTAAAACTTGATAATAAACCATCATCTAATTCTGGCCAACTTAATTTTATAAAATCATACTGATTTAATTTACTTATTATTTCTTTTAAACCAAAACCAAAACAACCTTTTATTATAATTGGATATTTCTCATTTTTAAATATATCTAATAAATCATACCATGGTAAATTATACATTAATTCGTTTAACTTATATTCTCTTAATTTTTTATTAAATATTATTGGTTCAGCTTTTGACCAATGTATTAATCTTGTATTTTTATAGTAAATAGATAAATCATTTTTTATATTAAAAGAATTTATAAATTTTACAAATTGCATTATTAAATCTTTTTCATTATCACAAAATACATATGATTCATAATTACATTTTAAATTTTTTTTTATTTTAATTTTATTTTTTATTCCTTCATGATAATTAAATTTTAATATAAAACACTTGAATTTACTTGAATAATTTACACCAATCATATATATTATTTGAGTATTAATATCAATCATATATATATCTTCACCATACACCCTCTCATTTGAATATGTCTCAAAATCTACAAAAAATTCATTTGAAACACTATTTTGCCATTCATTTATATTATTTATTGGGTTAAATATTATCAAATCATTTGATTCCCTATTTATTTTTAACATTGAATATAATATATTATATCTTGATGATTTTTTTGTAAATCCTAATATATCTGGTGATAAATTTTCATTATCATAATTTTTTATTCCTTTTAACCATGCTAGTTCTCTATTCTTTAATCCACAATTCCATAATAATGTTATTTCTTTATTAGCTAATGCTATAGTTTTTTTAATCTTTTTATAATTTTTATCATAGGGATTTTTCATATTTGGAAATAATAAATTATTTTCAATCGGCAATAAAGAATAATTATTATAATTTTTTTTTAAATCATCTTTCCATTTAAGTGCTTGTATTATTTTATCTTCAAAATCTCTTCCATTCTTTTTTTCATAAGAATAATCTATTAATCCAAGTTTATCAAATGGATCATCTATTCTAATTTTATTTCCACCTGTACTATATTGATAATTTTTTCCTAATATAAATCCAATTGATATATTTGATTTTAATATTTTATTTAATGCTTGTATGTATATATAAATTTGTGCTTTATAACCATCATATAATAAACCTGATGACACATATTCACCACCTCCAATCAAATTTATTGATGATGATTTTATATCAATAATATAGTATTTGCTTCTATCACCTATTATATTTATTGGACTATTAATTATATATTTTTTTATCCAATAACCTGAAACTATTAAATCTGGATAGCCATATGTTTTATTTGATTCATTAATTAATATACTACCCAATAATATATCATATGATTTACTTAAAAGTAATTTTAAAGTTCTTTCATATCTAATATTAATATCAATATCACTTAATTCTATTAATTTTGATAATTCATTATTCTCTATTAATTTTTCTTTTATTTTAATTATTATATTCGCTTCAAATTTATATCCATCATCTACAATATAATCAAATGATGATGTTCTTCTTCTTTTTGTAATTAGATCAGAACAGTTATTACTTAAATTAGAATTAGAATTTGATGACTCTTCTAAATTTCTTTTTTTTATTCTTAATTCATCTTCAAAATCTATTATATAATTATTTTTATTTAATGTTTCAATTAAATCAACTATACAATCTGATCTTATGAAATTTACTAAACTTGTTGCACTATAAAATTTATTCTTATCTATTGTCTTGAGTTTACTCTCTTTTTTTATTTTTTTTAATTTTTTCATTATTAATTAGATATATATTATTATATATCTAAACTAAATTATTAAATTATATTTTTAATCTTCCTCTAATTCATCATCAACGTCAACGTCTTCCTCTATTTCTACTACTTCTTCATCTTCTGTATCTTTTTCTTTATCTTCTTCAACTTCGATATTCTTATCTTCCATACTATCTAATTTTAACTCTATTTTTGAACTTATATCTTCATGAATTAAAAATTTTATACTAAATAATAATGGAACCGAACTTAATGTTCTCTTTTTGGAATATTTTACCATATTTACTGTCAAATTTATTAAATCATACTGAATAGATAAAATTATATAACTTAAAATATTTTTACTTTCAGTTTCAACCATTAATTTTGATCCATGTTTTGATTCTAAATTATCTAAAACTTTTTTAATATTAAAAAAAACAGAATCATGATACTTTACAATTTGATTATATGATTTTAAATATTTATAAATAAAATTATATTTGGAATACTCATTTATTGTTGTATTAATAACTAATGGACTAATTTTATATAATCCATTTATTTCATTCTTAACCACATGTTTTAATGAATCATTTAATAACTCTTCTAAAATCATCACTAAACTTAATACTAAACCTTTTGAAAAATTACTTTGCTTAAAATTATCACAATTAATATCAATCAAGTAATTTTTCATTTTTTTCTTTAATTGTGATAATACAACATATTCTGACATATTCAATCCATTTAAAATTCGACTCATTATATTAATTATATATTAACTTCTTTTTAAATTGAGATTAATTAAATAATTAAAATTATTTAGTTAGTATTCAAAAATTAATTTAGTGTTTAGGGTTTTCTTGTAAAAAAGGACGAACTGATGCTGCATCTAAAACAGTAATTTCACTTGTAATATTTCTAATTGTAATATCTAAAACACTGTTATAAGCTGTTGATAAGTTATTTGTTAATTGACTCCAATAAAATGTAATTGGAATATTTTTAACAATACATCCTTTTTTAGTACTAAACTTTACTTTTAATAAATAAGTTCTGTTTGAAATAACTTCATCACTATCATTCTTTAATTTACATACTTTAACATTTATTACTTTATATGCTTCATTCTTTCTTAAAACACAAAATAATGTATCAATAAAACTTTCTAGCCAAGCGATATTAACATCTACAGTATAATTTTCTGTTCTTCTCAAAATAACATTTGGTTTAACAGCAATTAATTTACTCTTAATAAAATTTAATAAAACGATAATGTCAGCAATAGCCAATAATTCTTCTCTTGAACAATTATATTTCTGAACAAGTTTATCACATGCTTTAATATCAACAATTTCACATTCATCGATTTTCTTACAAGTATTTGTATATGGTTTATTACAAATGGATTCATCAACAGTTATTGAACAGGAAGTTTTATCTGAATAAGTAACACAAGAACTATTTACAGATGAACAAGAGTCAGGACATAAAGAACTTGAGTCAGGACATAAGGAACTTGAATTATTACATGTTGAACTAGGATCAGGACATACAGAAGCAGATTGTTGATGTACAGATTCTGAATCAGGACATACAGAGCCAGAACTCAAATGAGAACTAGTATTTAAATTAGTAACAGACATTAATGAGCATGATTCTGAGTTTTCACAACTATAATTTTTTGCAGGCATTATTTATATATATATATTTAATAATAAAATTTTTTTATTGGTGATATTAAAAATTATTATTATATATATATTTTTAATAAACGCAAAATTTTTTTTATATAAATTAAACATTTTATAATAATTGTTCATCAACATCACTTAATGTATTTTCATTTTCTGTTTTATAAAGTTGATTATCAACACTATACATTTCATCTTCTATATCATCCATTTGATCTAAACTCATTCCATTATCAATTGAAATCTGATCTTTAAATCTTCTGTTTGATAGAGTAGGACTTGGCATTCCAATTCTTTCATTTGGTGAAATAAAATTTAATTTTTTTGTACATACTTCTTTTCTATTTGGTTTTACTGTTTGAACAATACATGGATTTGTTCCTGTTAAATCATCACACATAACTTTTCTTGTGTTATAATCAACATTAAAATACTGACTTCCAATATTACTAAAACCATCACGATTGTATATATCCCAAATATTTAAAAATATTAAAATTAAAAGTAGTATTATTATAATACTTTTAGAATCCATTATATTAATACTAATAAACAATAAAAAAATAATTTATAAACAATTTTAAATTATTTTATATTTCAAACTAAAAATTATCAATTATTTATCAAATTCATATAGTAATATTTTGTTTTTTTATAAATTTTATATATAACATTTATATAATTAATGATTTTCACCAATAAACATATAGTACTAATTTTAATAATAATAATAATTTTTGTGTTTATTTATAATTACGATGTATATGTTGTACCTAAAAATGAACCATTATGTAAACCTGTATTTGTTACTAAAAGAGAATTATCTCCTGAAGAAAGAGCTGAACTTAATAAATCAGAAACTGTTGTTTTTAAAGAAACTTTTAGTAATTTATTAGATAATGATTATTTTGAAGGATTTGATATGACAAAAGATCTTACTCCTCCTAAAACTATTTCTACCTATTCAATTCCATTTTTAACTGATCCTAATAAAATAAAAGTTATTGATAGTGTTTTAAAAGTATTATCATATGTTCCAACAACTTATTCTGAAATTCAAATTAAAGAAATGGTAGAATATTTTGCTATGATATATAATTCTTCTGATAATTTAGAAGTTTTTTATGATAATATAGCAAATAGTACTAAAATTAGTCAAGATCCATATAATTCTAAATATTCACATCTTATATTATTTTTAATTGGTAAATTTCATAGTGACATTGAATCATGTGATGATACTAATCCTGATTTAGAATATTATCCTACTGTTAAATCAGAGTTTAATTTAAAACATGAAGATATTCCAAAAATAATTAATTATTATAATAAATTAAAAACATATGATGAACAAAATATGGATGAAAATTCAACAGAATCTGAACAATCTAATTCAAGCATAACAAAAACTAAAAAAGATAAAAAAGTTAAAAAATCAAAAAAATATTTAGATCAAATTATGTCTGAAAAAATAAGTAAACAATTGAATGAACCAATGAATTTTAATATTGAAAATACTAAAATTTCTGGTATACCAAATTTATCAGATGGTCCTTCATCAAAATCACTATCTGATTCTGTGGATAGAGAATCAATCGCTACTAGAATTAATTCTACACATAGTGCACCTTATTCTCCTAATTTTGTTGGATTTGCTCATTCGATGTCTTCTGATTGTAATGATTTAAATCATACTAATCAGGATGATTATTTAAATTCACCTCAAAATGCATATTATTATAAAGCAACAGATTATCTAAGTCAAGAATTACAACCAGTTGAATCTTTTTCTTCAATGAGTTCAAAATATGCAGGTTATGTTGGTATGTAATTTTATAAACTTAATTAATTTAATATTAAATTAATTATTTCTAACTAAAAATAAATTTATTAATTGAAAATCCTCCTCCATACTGTTCTTGTTTTTCATTAGCATATACTAATGTACCAACAATTGTTACTCCAAATATTGCTACCAAAATATATTTTTGAGTAGAAATGTAAGTATCTAAAATATTTTTTTTCTTATTTAAATCTAATTGTGGATCTAATGATATTGCTTTATAATCAGATATTTGTTTACTTTCATATAAGAAATATATTGTTAATAATATTAAAATCCCTATATTCCATGCTAAATCTAATTTAGTTGTCATTATAAACCATACATAAACTAATAAACTCATTATTACTATATTAACTTGCTGATTTGATGTTATTTCTACTCCAAATGGATTACCAAAACATATCATTAGAGCCATAATTAATAATATTAAAATTATATGTTGTGCATATTTATTATTTTGAATAGCATTCTTTAATCCATTTGAAAATAAATTTGTACAATAACCACTTGCTATTATAATATATGTTAATAATATAATTCTTCCTACTGAAAAATTTAAATCCATATTGTTTTTATATATTAAAATTATATTATAAAATTATTTAGAATATTTAATTAAGTATATTTATTAGTTTCTTCTTGGAATATTGAATGAAATATCAATATTTTTTTTTACTCCAATATTTTTTTGATTAGAATAATTATTAATAATACTATTTAAATCAAAATCTCTAGAATATTGATCTATAACCGGTGGGGTATTCGAAGAAATTAAATATTTATTAGTATCAGATAAACCTACCTGAACAGGTTTAAAGTTTGATTTTAATTCCATACTTTCATAATTTGGTGTTATTTTTTTAATATTATTATTAGTTTGTTGTAAAAATGTTTTATTTGTATTAGAATTTTTATCGTTTTCTTGAGATTGTACTTGATATTGGAAAACATTTGATTGATTTTTTAAATTATTATTTGTTGGTTGAACAAAATAATTATTAATATTTTGGTTATGATAATTTTCAGGCTGATAAAAATTATTATTGGTTTGTAAATTATTATTTTTTTGAAATAAACCTGAATTTACTTCAACTACATTATTTAATTTATATTTTAAAGCTATTTGTGCAGCTAATGAACGATTTAAATTTGAATTTTGTTTTTTAAAATTATCATAATAATGCATAAATTCATGTTTAGACATTCCTTCAAATATATTATGTTCTATACCTAATATATTTAATGCTAATTCTAATGATGTTTTGTCTACATTAGAACTTGAAGGTTTGTATCCATCCGTTTCAATTGAATTTATTTGTTGGTTGTAATAATCAAGTTGAGAATTAGGATTACTGCTTATATTAGAATTAACATTTACTATACGATGAGGCTTAATTACACCATTTAACGATTGTACATTGTTAAAAGACATTATACTATATATATTTGTATATTCTTATTATATTAAAAAAAAAATTTATACTTATTAAAATCATCTTAAACTATGAATATTTTACACATTTTCTCATTTAAAACGCCCACATTATGGGAGTAAATAAAAAAAGAGGTTTCCCTCCATTTTTATTTGCTTTTTATTCATCGTCATCAATAATATAATCATCACATATGAGAGAAGTATCTATTTCTTCTAAATTTTCAGAATTTCCTACTGCAAATTCAACAACAGCATATTTAGTTGTATAATGATATATTTTTTTGAATTTGTTTTTACACTTTTTTACTTTGATAATTCTATAAGATATTATTTCTTTATTTATTGGTTGGAAATATTCTGTTTCAATATATGTTTCTATTTTATAAAGTTCATCGTCATTTTTACATTCAGGCATGTTTTGTATGTTTTCTTTGATTTTATTAAATGCTATTTTTTTAGCATATTCTACATCAGTAGTAGTTGCAATGATTTCAAAATCTTGTTCTTTACGATAATCGTTATATCTAACAACGGCATACATTTTACAGATAAATGTGTTTTATGTAATAATAGTACAATATAATAAAAGTGTTTCAATTTTTTTTATTATAAATGGGCGTTTCAAATGAGAAAAGGTGTAAAAACTTTATCATCTCAAGACCAGAAATCTAAATAAAAATTCTAAATCCTCTTAAATATCATCTTAAACTATGAATATTTTTAAAATTTTATGGTCTTAAGACCAGATTATTTAGTATATTTATTACATCTATTTAACATCTAAAATAAAATATGTTAATAAATATTTATCATCTGTATAGATAATAAACTATTTTATGTTATTAATGATCTTAAATTCATCTAGTTATAAATATTTTTTTTGTCATTAAAATCGGCATTTAAAATACGCACCGCTCTAAATTAAACATATATTATATTTAATGTAATATTTAATATATTAAGTAAAAATAAATTTTATTCTTCATTATTTTCTTCTTGATCATCATCTTTATCTTCATCATTAAACAAGTCGACTAATTTAATTTTATCAACAAGTCCATTTTGAACACATTCTTCAGCATCCCAAATTAAATCATGCTTAAGTATTTTAGGAATACGTTTTTTTGTAATAGTAGTATGTTCTGAATAAATATTCATAATTTTATCCATAAGTTTTTTTGAATTATCAAATTCGTCTTTTAATTGTTCAAAGTTTCCATACATAAATGTGGAAAGTTGATGAATTAACATATATGAACTTGGTGTAATAAATCTCTTTGTTCCAGCAACAGAAATAAATGTTGCTGCACTAGCAGCAATTCCTTCTACAATTGTATAGATAGGAATATGTTCACGATATTGTATTATAAAATCATAAAGAGCAAGACCTGCATAAACATCTCCTCCTGGAGAATATATATGTATATACAATGGCTTACATTCAAATTTAACACAAGTATGAGTTTTTTGTAATTTATTAAATTTAGAACTATAAGTTCTCATTAATTGTTTAACTAGTTCACAAGATTTTTGATTTACATTAGTATGAAAATACAAATGATTTTCCTTAAGAAATATTTTATTTTCATAAAATATTTTGTTTATTGTAAAAGGATCATCACTTTCTTCATCTTCATCTTCATTATCAGATTCATCATTTTTATGTTTTCTTTTTTTATTAATAGATTTTTTTTTTTCAGTATCTTTATTATGGTAAACAAAAGGATTTGAATCTTTTGTACCAAAATAAAATTTACTTATACATCTTTTATTACTAATATTAGATGAACTATTTGTAGGATTAGACATTATAATTTAAAATATATATTAAAAATTTAAATAAATTATTAAAATTTTTTATTTTAAAAAAAATTTTTTATTTATCTGCCACTAATATAATATATAATAAAAAAATAATAGCAAAAAAGATAGCGATACCAATTAATATATTTTTAGCTAATTCTGACATTTTATATATATAAGGGTTATATAAAAATTTTTTTGTTAAAAAATATTAATTTTATATTATTTATTACACCCATTTACAAAAAAGTGGGACACTCTTAATTTGTAAATTAAAGGCATAATTGCACCTATTATAGGCTTGGTTGATACTTGACCCCCTGATTTGTAGTGTCATTTTTGTTAGGGGTTATCACCTTTTGTTTTATTTCTTTTATTATCTCTCCTTTTTCTAAATCATAATTCCTTTTATATTTTAAAGGTCTTTCTTTTTTAAGAGCAAATGAATTTTTAAAAAAACATAAATAAAACTGTCCCATTTTTTTGTAAATGGGTGTAATATTTTTACATTTTTTAATAAATCATGAGTAGGATATAATGTAACTACCTTTCAAATTAAAAAAATACCAGTGCCTAACACTATATTTGATTCAGCCATTACACCTACAGGATATAAAAAATTAGGTTTATCGTTGATAAATGAGTATTTCCAATTAATTGTTCCTTTTCCTTCAATAAAGTATGTATTATAAATTCTAACAAGCATTTCTGTAGAAGAAACTTATTAGCTTTATATTCAATTTTTTTCCACATTTATTATAAATAGGAGTTCTAATAATAACTTGTTGAATTAAATTATTTAGCTTTGTACTAATATTTTGTGTATTAACAATAAATTCAGAATCTTTAGAGTTAAAGTAAAAAGAAAGTTTTTGAACAAATTTATATTTATTATTTATATAAAAATTTTTTAAACGTATAATCCAAATGGTGTTTCATATTTATTGATATAATCACCTTTTAATTTAATAAATTTTTCAATAGATTCTTTTACATCAATAATTAATAATTTTTTTTTTTCAATAATAGGTAATAAAAATACCCTTTTATTATGAACAATTTTTAAATTTAAAAAAAGTGATTCAATATCACCACCTTGATTTTCAAATAATTTAAAATTTTTTTTTATTATTTCTTCTACTTCTTCATTCTTAAATTCAATTATCCAATAATTGTGTTCAGTAATTTTTTTCATAAATATTAATGTTAATTCTTCAGCAGTATAAGTTTTGATATCAAATCTAAATGGAAATCTTCGTCTTAATCCTTCATTATAATTAAAAAAAGAACTATCTAATGCATTTTTATATCCAGCAATAATACAAATAAAGTCATCTTTGTTTTCAGAAAGTGCTTGATTTAAGGTATCAATACATTCTTTTGAAAAAGAATCTCTACCTTCGGGATTACCTAAAGAATACGCTTCATCAATTAATAAAATTCCACCTTTTGCCTCATTAATTTTTTGTTGAGTTTGTACAGCAGTATGACCTAGATATTTTCCAATTAATTCTGAACGTTTTGCTTTAACAATATGACCTTTTTTTAAAACACCAAGTTTTGTATAAATCTTTGCAACAATTTCAATAAAAGTTGTTTTACCACAACCAGGACTTCCAGTAACAACAGCATGAAGCATATCAGGAGTTAAACCTTTATCTGAATTTTTAATAATCATTAAATAAATAATCATATTAACAATTTCTTCTTTTAGAATATTTAATCCAATCATTGAATTTAATTCTTTTAGATAATTAGTAATTTCAAATAATATTTTAAGATCAATACCATTATAATTTCTTCTCATTCTACAATGATAATACTCTGCTAATTTCATAAGATCATCTAATGTATTAATTTTTGTTAAATTTATTTTATTTAATTCATACCATTTAGGAAAATATTTTTTATGATCACATAATATATTATCACAATGAAATTTTGCCTTAGGAGTATTAGTATATTCTGATTCATCATCAATATTCTGTGAATTTTTAAGAAAAAATTTAATTTTTTTTGCAGGCATTCGTTCAGATTGATCTAAAATATCTTTTGATTCATCAAACTTATTTTTTTCATTTCTTTTTTTTTCTTTATTATTTTGCAAATCTGATTTATTATTATTTGTATTTTCATTTAATAAAATACAACTTTTAAAATTATTAGTAAGTTTTTTACTATCTATTTGCATTCAATATTATAAATAATGATATCTATTTTGATTTTATATATATTTTTTTTTTAATAAATATAAATAATTTAAATTTTTTCAAAGTTATAATATTAATGAAAAAATATTTATCAATTGAAAATTTAGATTTTTATAAAAAATATAAATATGTATCTGTAGACAATACATTTTTAACAAAAAGATATAGATTTTTTTGGGAATTAGTACAAAAAATGATACCAAAATATATTCATCCAAATATAATTACATTATTAGGATTAATATCAGTAATTTTTGGTTATAATATTTTTAAAAATTATTCTTCAAATATGATAATGGGTATATGTGTTTTTTTATATATGAATTTTGATGCTATAGATGGTATACATGCTAGAAATATAAAAAATACATCAATAATTGGAGAATATTTAGATCATATAATTGATTTAGTAAATGCTGGAATTATTTTCGATTGTTTAATGTATCATTTTGAAGTTGATCAAAATATATCAAATTATTTATTAACAGCAGGAAGTTTTCATTTTATGATACCACATTATGAGGCAATTATTAAAGGAAAAATTATATTTGAAGGTTTAACAGATGTATCTTTAATTCTAACAACAACATCACTAGTATTTTTATGTGGATTAAAATTACCAAAAATATTAATAAATAACAATATTTTATTTTTATTTATAGGTGGAATATTATTATTAAATATTTGTAAATTATTAAAATTAATATATGAAAAAAATGCAAATTCTAGTAATATTAAATTAGGTTTTTTTATAGGTGTTTGGTATTTAATAAAGTATATTTCAATTATAATATATCCAACAAAATTTATATGGACAATAACCATAGTTGATTCAATTTTATTATTAGAATTAATAACATTTAAAATTTTTAAAAAAAGATCAAGTAATTTATTATGTATTTTTCCTTGTATTTTTACATTAAATCCAATATTACTAACACCAATAATAATAAACTATGTTATAAACATTATGAATAGGATTGCAAATGAATTAAAAATAAATCTGTTTATAGTAAAAGAAACTAAATTAAGAGTATTTTGTTGTGGAGTATTTGATATGTGTCATTTAGGACATATGATATTATTTAAAAAAATTTATGAGTCATTTAATGTTCCAATAAAATTAATAGTTGGAGTTCATGGAGATGATGTATGTGCAAATTATAAAAGAAAACCAATTATTAATGAAAAAATTAGATATAAAACTGTCGAATTATGTAAATATGTAGATGAAATAGTAGAAAATTATCCGTTAGTAATAACAAAAGATTTAATAGAAAAAGGTGAATATGATGTAGTAATCATAGGTGAAGAATATAAAGGAAATAAAGACAAGGAATGGTATCCAGGAGCATTCGAATTAAATAATTATAAATACATATCTAGATTTAATGAAATTTCAACAACTGATATAATTAAAATAATAAAGTCAATATAAAAATTTTTATTTAATAATTTCATAGAATTTATCTTTTGAAATAATTTCTATTTTTAATTCTTTAGCTTTAAGAATTTTAGATGATTCTTCATTTGGATCTAAAGCAATAACAAAATTAGTATTATTACTAACTGAAGTAGTAATTTTAACACCAATATTTTCTAATTTTTTTTCGATATCTTTATCTCTAAAACCAGTAAAAACAATTGTTTTATTTTGAAATTGATTTAATATATTTTTATCAGCTAACGTTGGTTCAGATTTAGAATTTGTTTGAATTAATAAATTAGGTTTTATTTTTATTAAATTATTTAAAAAAGCAATAAATGCATCTAGATTATCAACAATTTTATTAGTAGTTTTTGTATCAAATCCGTTAATAGTATTAATTAACTTTGTAACATGTTCTTTTCCATTTTCTTTATAAATTTCTAGAATATTAGAATAATCATCAATAATTAGTTTAAATTTTTTAGTTCCAATACCTCTTCCAAAAATTTGACTAGCAGCCATAATTTCATAAATTTTTCTACCAGTTAAGCCTAAATCAATACTTTCATAAATTTTATCTATAGATTTTGTACCAAGGCCATCAATTTTGTATAAATCATTTTTTTTTGCTTTAAGAATTTTTGGTAAATCATTATATCCATTATTAACAAATTTTTCAATTGTACCTTCTGCCATAAATCTAATATCAAGTTCAGAAAAAAAATATGTTAATTTTTTTACAATAATTTTATTCATATTTTTTTCATCTAAATCAACAGCTATAATATCAACATTTGTATCATTCCATTCATATTTCATATTAGGCATTTTTGGTTTACCAGTATCAGCTGATTTAATAATTTCTTGAATATATGGTATAACATCTCCAGATTTTATTATCTTAACAATTGCACCTGGACCAATCACATTATCAACAATATATTTTGCATTAAAAGCTGTTGCAAAAGTTATTTCAGATCCTAGTAGTTCAATTGTATCAATTTTAATTTTAGGTTTAATATATCTATCTTTAGAAATTTCCCAAATAACATCTACAACTGTTGATTCTGTAATTTGATCTGTTAAAACTTGTTTGAAAGCAAATCCCCAGTCTGGATTAGAACCAATTTCTTGACCATAAAATTTTGAATTATCAATAACAACAATTCCATCAATTTCATATTTATAAGATTTTCTTGAATTAATTAACATTTCAGATAATAAATCAATAGTTATTTTTTCTTTATTTTCATAATAAACTGTTCTTGGAACAAATTCTTTTTTTTCAATATATTTAAGTTGATCAGAGCATTTAAATTCTGGATTAAGAACCCAGTATGAAACAAAATCAATTAATTTTAACATTTCAGGATTTGGTTTTTTAGTATTTATAATACCTGATACAGCATTTCTTGCATTTGCCATCTTATCTGCAATTTTTTTAAAATTTTCTTTGCTTATAATTAACTCACCACGTATTGCATCTCCATCAATTAATTTTGATACATTAATTCCAATTAAATTAATACAGTGACTAATATCTTTACCTTCGATACCATTACCTCTTGTAAATAATTGAATTTTACCATTAGATTTATATAATAATGCTGAGATACCATCTAATTTATATGAAATTACATATGGTCCTGGATAATTATTAATCCATTTATTAAATGTTCCGGTCGATGGTTTAATTTTATCTAAACTACCCATATAATAAGGTAATTTTATTTTATTATTTTCTGATTTAAGAGGAGCACCAACTTGTTTAATTTTTCCAAATTTTTTGTCATAATAATCTTTAATAAAATCAAATAATTGATCTGAAACTAATGATATATTTTCATTATGATATTTATCAAGAAGATAATCAATTAATTTTTTTAAATTTGTTTGATCCAAAGAATTAATAATATTTTCTGGATCATTTTTTAGTTGTGTAATTATATCTTTAATTTTCATAATTTATAATTTTAAATATTTAATTATTTATTCAATTTTTTAGGTAGATTAATTATCTATAGGTATTAAATTATTAAAATCAATTTCTTTCAAATAAAAATCTATATTAAATTCTTTATTATTTTCTAATTTATTATAAATATTTTTAATTATTTCACAATTAATTAAACCTTCTATATCTACAGGTATACATCCATTTACAGAGTCAACATATTTTAAAAATTGATTAAAATTTTTTATTTTATATATTAAATTTACAAATTCACACAATGAGATAATGTCATTTTCTAAATTAAACCATGATATATTATTTTCAATACATTTATTTTTAAAAATTAAAATTTCATTTTCTTTATCATCATTAAAAATATTGTTAATATTTTTCCAGTAGTCAGAAGAAAAATTATATTCTATAAACATAGAAATTTTTATATTTCTAATATACACTAGTTCTTTTTTTAATGTAAGAATATCTGAATTAAAAGAAACAATTAATTGAATAGTTCTAATTAAATAATCAATAAAAACATGTTTAAATTTAAAATATTTATTGTCTGATTCTATTTTTATAAAATTTACTATTTTGTTAAAATATTTATCTTTTTCATTTTTAACGCTATTAATATATTTATTATCAATATTAATCTGTGCACATGTTCTTAAAATACAAATGAATAATCTGAATAAATTATTATTAGATTTAGTATTATCATTTAAATTATTAAAACATTTTAGTAAAACCAAATAATATATATTATCCATTTTTTTATTATACTGATATTCAAATGAATTATTAATAAAAGTCATATGATAAGACCAAACATTTTTAACTAATCTCCAGTGATTTTTATTAATATAAATTGGTAGCATAACATTAGAATCTCCATTTAAATTATCAATAATAATAAATTCATTTAAATTAAATTGATGATTTTTTTTTATACATTCTTCATCATTTTCATAATTTACATCTGCTAAAATCATTTGATAATAATCATATAGACTAACCCAATTATTAGAAACTGAATTTATTATCATTTCTGGATAATTATAAATTATAGATGAATATTCATCTATTAATCCTTTATAAGCAAATTTAGATATATCATATTTAATTAAAATACCAAATGGATTAAATTCATTAAATTCATCTAACCAATTACTTAATGTAATATTAGACATCATATACAGTTTAGAATTATCTAAAATATCATTTGTATTAATTTTATTAATTAATTTTAAATTTTTCATTAAAATTTCAGTTGTTTTAACATTTAATATTTTAAAATTTTTTTTATTTGAATCAATATGATAATTAATAAATTTAGAATAAATTTCTTTATAAAACTCTAATATATATATAACATTTAATGATTCTTCATTTAATTGATTAGTAGGTATTATAATTGGGCAAATATCTTTATTTCTATTAAATATATTTTCTATAACATTTTTAAAATTTTTTAATAATATAATTATTTCTTTATTAATTTCAAAACTATCTAAATCAATATTTAAAAATTTTAACATGATATTTTCTAAATCATCATAATTAATTTTTTTTATTAATATTCTTTCTAACTTATTTGATAATAAAATATAATAAAATATAAATTTATAATTTAATTGATTTCTTTGATCATTTTCATCAATTTGTATAGATTTATCATTTTGTAAAAATTCATAATTTATAAACTCTAATAATTCTAAATAATTATAAATATTTTGCACAAGTATAATTTCTGTTTCTTTTTTTAATTCATCTGAAAAATCAATTTCATCAATTGAAAAAATAATTGGTAATATTAATTTTGAAATATCTTTAATTCTAAAATCAATAAATACTTCTGTTATATTTTGAAAGTTCAAATTTAAAAATTTATATTTTGAAATATTGTAAAAAACAACAGATGAATTAAATTTTTTTAAAATTTTATTAAGATATTCTTTATTGTATTGAGTTAAACCAGGTTGATAAATAGCAGTAAATATAATAATTTTATTATTTTGATCAGAATAATTATTTAATTCATCAATTATTCTTTTTAAATTAATATTAGGATAAGTATTATATTTTTTATAAATTATACTATTAATTATTTCAATAATTCTAATAATAACGTTATCTTTTTTTAAATTTAATTTACATGAACATATAGTTGGTCCTGTTTTTATTAAAATAATATTTTCATATATATTACTATTTATTAAATTTAGTAATTCATATATTATCCATCTTTTAATATTTTTAATAACAAATGTATTTGTAATATTAAAATAATAATTATCAAATACATATATTAAATTCATCTTAATATTAATTTATTATGTAATATAAATATATATCAAATTTTTTTAATATGGAAAATATAGATGATAAATTATATAAAAAAATAAAAAAAAAAAATAATAAATTTATAATTTTTGGTTTATCATTTTGTGGATATTCTAAAGCAACAATAAAATATTTAGAAGATAAAAAAATTCCATTTAAGTATTATGAAATTGATAAATATTATAATATTTTTTTTAAAGTATTAAATCAATTAGTAGAAAAACATCCAGAATTAGCTTTTGATACTAATCACAAAACTTTTCCAGTAATTTTTTTAAATAGTAAATTTATTGGAGGATATAGTAATTTAATTTCAATAATTTAATAAAAATTATTATTATAAAAAATTTAAATTAATAGTTTGATTATTTACTGAGACCAAAGATAAATCATTAAAAATAAAAATTTTTGATTTAAATTCATTTAAAGTTTTATCAAATTTTTTAATGTCTTCATTATATTCTTCATCATACCAACTAATCATATGATTATTATAATCACAGATTTTTTCTTTAATTTCAATAACAATATTATCTAATTTTAGCATATTAATAATTTTTCCATTTATTATTTTTAATTCTAATTTATCAATAAAATCTCTTAAATAATCGATTATCTCTGTGTCTGATATCATTTTTAAATAACAATAAATTAATTATATTATATTAATATATCAATTTTTTTATAAATAATAATTACTTGTATAAAACTAATAAAATTAAAAAATAAAAAGGATCATGATCCTCTTGTGTTTCAAAATAACTATTTTTAATTTTTTTTTTAGATTGGATGTTATTTAAAAAATCTATTATTTTAGAATCACCAATATATTTTTCATAATTATTAACTAATGTAGAACCATATAATTCACTAGGACTTCTATTTTCCCAATTAGAATGACATAAATTAGTATATAATGATTTACTATAACTATCTTTTAAAAAATCATAATTAGTATTTGTGTAATAAAGTAAACATTTATCATTATTTATTTTTAAACCTCTATAAATATGATATCTGTAATCATTATGATATTGAATACTATTGTAATGATCTATATTAATGCCATTTTGTTTATCTCTATAATATTCTATTTGATTAATATTATATATACTAATATATTTATTATCAGTTGATATTGGTACAAAATATCTTTTATTCATTTTTAACCAATATTTTTTAAAATATTTTTTATGTATTTTTTTTTTCTTACCAACTTCATAAATTTTCACATAATTATCATAATCATCAGATAATTTTATAATTTCATATTTTTTTAATAAATTATTATAACGAATATTTTTATCATTCTCATCATTATCATCATTAAACATGTATTTAAATATTAAATATAATTTATTAATATTTAAAAATCAACTTTTTTAATTAAATTTTATACTATAAAAATTTATATATATTTATAAAATGTTTATTTTGCTTTTTTAGTAATGTTTTTTTCATTTGTATCAACTACTTTAATTTCTTCTTTTGATTTTGATTTTACTTTATTCTTTTTAATTTTAACTTCAAGTTTTACCTCTTCTTTTTTTTCTAGTTCAACTTGTTTTTTTTCTGGTTCAACTTCTTTTATTTTTTTGGTTTTACTTTTAAATTCAGGTAAATCTTGTGATAATACTTGTTTTTCTAATTCATCAAGTTTTAACTCTTCTTTTTTCTCGTTAATATTTTCCTCAACTACATTTTCTTTTTTGCGACCTCGTTTATTTGTTTTAATTTTTTCTACATCATAATCTTCACCATCATTTTCTGCATCTATAATTTGTTGAATTTCTCCGTGACCCATAACTTTTTTATATTCATTATGTGTTTCACGAAGTTTAATTAAAAGATCAGTTCGTTTATCATGTAATAAATTAATTTGTTGCGCTAATTCAATGTAACTTTCATTTATAGTTTTTATAATATTATCAAAATCAGATTCTGAAAGATTAGATTGACTAATATATTTAATAAATTCTTCTTTAGTGCTATTTACTACAGGGAATGACATTTTTAAAATAATATATATATATAACTTTAAATTATTATTATTTATTTTCAACTTTTTATAAATATTTAAAATATAGTATTGGGATTGACAATTCTACTCCAATCAACATTATAAGCATTTGTAAAATAATTTTGGATACTATATTGATCTGGTATAATAAAATTACTTTGTCCTTTTAATGTTTCAACTGGTATGCATTCTTTTTGTTCATTATTATTAATATTAGTATAATAATCTGCAAAATAATCAATTAGATTAGATTTAACATTATTACCATATAAATCTAAATAATAGTTTTTAAGATATTTAGGATCAGATAATACGCAACTATTAACACAATCTGGTTTAACAGTATTTTTAATATTATTTTCAAATTGTTTAATAATATTATTATATTCCTTACTAGAATCAATTTCTAATATATCTTCAGAAGTTATTTTTTCATCATTTAAATCTTCAAAATATTCAACAGTTTTACCAACTGGTGTATCCAAGTCATCTTGGCATGTTACATAAAATTCATTAGATATATTAGATATATTTTTTGATTCTTTATCAACATTATAAAATTGATTTGGATTTTTAAGTACTTTTAATTGTTCATCTGTAAAGAGAAAACTCTTATCATCAATTAATTTATTAATATATTTAATATATTCAGGACTTCTATTTATAATAACTAAATCATCTATATCAAGTTTATCCAAATTACATTTATAACCTTGCTTTATTTTTTCTGGATCAAATGACATAATAAAATTATAAATCACTATTAAAATTATTATTAATAAAAATATTTTTATAATATTTGATATAATTCTACCCATTTATAATTTATTTATTATATTACAATCATATAAAAATATTTTATTAGTAAATTAAATTAGTAAAATGTATAAATAATAATTTAAAAAAATGTGTATAATACCTTATTATTAAACAAATGAATTATACATTAGTTGACAAAAATCTATTAATTCCAGAAATATCATTATCAACTGAATATTTTGATATTTTAACACAATTATATAAAAAGACATATTTAAGAAATAAAGAATATTGTGAAAATGTATATGTTGTTAAATATGATGGTGTTAAATATGAATATATTATAAGTTATGATGGTAATAATTTTTTTGAATTTAATGATGGTATTAAAAAAAACTTAAATTTAGATTTAAGTTATATATTTGTATCACAAAATTCAATTGGTAACTTAAATACTAATAAACAAATGACAATAACTTTTAAAGAAGAAAATTCGAAAGTATTACCAGTTAAAAAAGAAATAATTTTAAAAGAAGATATAGAAGATAATAAACAAAATGATGAAAAAGAGAAGAAAAAACAAGAATTGATCAAAAAATGTGAACAAGTTATGGATTTATACAATTTAGAATTAAATAATATAAAAAAAATAGAGTTTAAAATAAAATCTTTAGATAGTAAACTAGAAAAACTTGAGAAGAAGAAAAGAGAAAAAATTATATCAGATATATCAAGAACAAAAGGTGATTATGAAACATGGAAAAAAATAAAATATATTATTAATAAAGATTCTTTGGAAGATATTTTCAAGTCAGAAGAAGAGTTAAAATTGAGAGAAGAACCTGTAATACCAATTTTATTTACAGCTAAATATAATTATATTGAAAATGCAGTTAAAAATGAAAAAATTAAAAATATATTTGAAGTATTAAATAAAATAAATATAGATGAATTATATATAAGCGAAACAATTAATCTAGAAAAAGAATTAATAGATTTTTGTAATAAATATTATGAACTATCAAAAAAAGAATTACATTATAATTTTGATCATGATTGGGATTATTTAGATTTAGAAATGAATGCAAATTCTAAATCAGGTTCTTTAACACTATTTGAATAATTATATATTAATTTGTAATGAATTTAAACCATATTTAAGAAAAGATAAAGATTCTTCATACATTTTATTTAATACATACGAAGCAACATCAAAAGATTTAAATATTAAATTTTTATTAATAATAAATTCATTATCTGGATTGTGAATTTGTGATTCTAAACTTATTACATTATCATATCTTTCAATAATATAAGAATTATTATTCCATGTAACTTTTAAATTTTTATTAGTTAAAATATAATTTAAATTATCAATACCAATGATATTTAAAGAATCAGATAATTTTTTAATATCATTAATAATCATATCAAAAACAAAATGATTTTTATCACAATTTCTATTTTTATTTTTATGAATAGAACATGATTCTTTAAAATTACAAAACTTATAACTAGAAGTTTTAAATAGTTTAATACTATTTGGATCATAACTATTATCTTTTCTTTGTGGTGTACCAAAAAAACTTTTAATATTATCAGCTGTATCAATTAACCATTTTTGATATTTTAATATTATTTCAAGTTCTTCATTAGTAATTAATTTATTTGAATCTTTAATATTTTTATTTCTAATTAATGTTCTTAAATGATTTGATACACATGAGAGATAATTCATAATTAATAGTAATTGAGAAGAAGTATCGCATTTAATATTTAAATTAAAACAATCTTCAGGTAATATTTCTTTTTCTATATCTAAATCATCCAAGTTTTTTTCTTTTTCATTTCTTTTTTTAGAAGATATAACGGAATTATCATTGAATAATTGTGTATTTTTTAAGTCTTCATCTGAACACCAATCTAATTCCATAATAATATATTAACTATTCATAAATATTTATATAAATTTACTATTTTTTATTAAAAAAAATAATTATAGTTTATAAATAACATAATTGAATAAAATTGAAAATTAATTTATATTATATTAATATATTAAAAATATAAATGGATAAAGATAAAAAAAATAAATCTAAAAAAACAAAAGAACTTAATGAAAATGAAATTAATGATGTATTAATGTCAATAGGTAAAAAAACAAAAAATCAAGGAGTTAAAACATTAACTAATAATTATATAAATAAAATGAAATCAAAAACAGATGTAGATAATGATTCACAAAATTCAAATAAAGTAAAAGGGAAAAAAGGATTTTTGAGACCAAAATCAACATTTACAGATAATTTATCAAAAGAAGATGTAGAAAAAAAATTAGAAGATTATAAAAAAGTTGACGACATAAGTAATGTGTTAATAGGAACACATTTAAGATATTTTGCAAAAAAAGATGGTGAATTGATATTTAGAATGGGTGGTAATTTAAAATCAAATACTGGATTACCAAAATTTGTTATATTAAAAAATGCAGAAGGAGTAGAGTGGTCAGTTCAGGTAGAGGGAACAATATTTTATAAAAAGATGTCAATTCAAGAAATTAAAGATGAATATGAAGAAATAATTAAAGAATTAAATGGTAAAATAAAAAAATTAAAAGAAAAAATTAGAAATTTAGAGAAATAGTTTTTTAATTATATTTAAATTTTTAACAATAAGATTAAATTATATTTAAAATGGATACAAATATATTATACAATATTGATAAAGATACTTTATATATAAAAATATATAAATTAGGTGAAGGTTCTTATGCAGAAGTATGGTATTGTATTGAAGTACCTAAATTAATGTATTTTACAAGAATAAAAAAAAAATTTGATTATAAAATGAGAGCTTTAAAAATACATTTAGATGATAGTTATGATCAAGGTATTTTAGAAACAAAAATAAGTGAAGTTCTATTATTAAATAATACAAAATCAGATAATATTAACTATCCGATAGATTATTTTATTCATGATAAAATTAATGTTGTTGTAGTTTATGATTTAGCAATTGGTTCACTTTATGATATACTTAAAAAATTTAATAGAAAATTAGATCCACAAATAGTTTATAAATTTATAAATCCAATGATTTCTAGTTTAAAATTTGTTCATAAATGTGGTTATACACATACTGATATTAAGCCAGATAATTATTTATTAATGGGTACAACAAAATTACAAAATGATATTTTATCTTGGACAATTAAATATTCATTACAAGATAAAATAAAAAAATTAGGTCAGATAAAACGTTATGAAAGTGATAGTTTTTATAATATAATTACAGATCCAATTTATAAATATCTTAAAGATCTATCAAAAAAGTTTGGTTTAAAAGACAATATTATGGATGAATCAGAAATTGATTCTAGTACTGATACTAATTCTGATTCTGATTCTGATTCTGATTCTGGTTCTGATTCTGGTTCTGATTCTGATTCTAGTTCTAATTTAAGAAGAATAAATTTATTTGCAAATGATGTAATTTCATATTATTCTGATTCAGATTATGATACAGATTGTTCATCATATAATTCAGATGAAGGTGAATATAATTTAGTAAAAGATATATTTCATACTGAGGATATATTAAATTATTTATCTAAAAAACAATTTTCTAAAAAAACGGATAAAGATAATAATTTTTTAAATAAAGAAGATACAATATTACAAAAAAATAGTGTTACTTCTAATCAATTAAATATTAAATTATCGGATGAATTAATAGAAATAATGAATTATTTTGAAAATCCAATTATTAAACTAACAGATTTTGGATTAATAGAAAAATATGGTTCTAAAAATCACACAATTCAAACAAGATATTATAGAGCTCCAGAAATAGTTTTAGGATTAGAATATGATTATACATGTGATATTTGGTCTTTAGGATGCAGTATTTATGAATTATTATTTGGCAAGGTTATACTAGATGTAGAAAAAGATACCAATATTGATAGATATGATAAAGATTTAATAAATATTAAATTATTAATAGAAAAAATGGGAAGATTAAATCATGATAAAATTTTAAAATTAATAATAAAATCACCAAGAAAAAATTATTTAATAAATAAATCAAAAATTTTAAGATTTTATAAAATAATAAAATATGATGATTGGGATAAAAATATAGATTTGGATTTAAATAATAAATTTAATAATTTAATATTAGAATCAATAAAAAAAATGTTAAGAATAAATAAGTTAGAGCGTTATTTTTAATAATTCATTTAACCATCAAGGCCAATATCTGGACTACAACAATAATTAATATTTGAATTTCTAGACATATTACAACATTCTGAAGGATTTTGATAAGGTACTTCTCCATAAGAAATTACTTCTCCATAAGAATTATAATATGAGTTTGAAATATTTATATTATCAAAATTTTTACATTTTTTTAAACTATCTTCTATGCTTTTTTTACAAAATTGATTAATTTTTTCAGTAAATTGATTAATTATAAGTAAATTATGTTTATTATCATCACATGTTTTATTCAGATAAACATTTATAGTATTAAGATAACTTAAAAAATCATCATTATTATAAGAATTATTTAATATTAGTTTATTAATATTATCAATATATAAGTTAACATAATTTATTAAATCTTTATTATTTTTTTCTAATTGTTCTATTTTACTAATATGTTTTAAAGGTTTTAAATCTAAAGTATTAGATTTCATAGTCATAGGTTATTATAGTTAAGAATGTACACTGTTTAATATATCATTATTTTCAATTTTTATTAAAAAATATGTATATATAAACTTTATAATTAAATTAAATCATTTACTAATTTACGTTCTTCTTGAGCTTTTAATTTAATACCTTTAACTATAGACCCTTTTATTTTAAAATTATTATTATCAAGATAAGTATAAAATTTCTTCATATGTGGTATCTTAACACCATCATAAGAAGTACTATGCCAATGTTTAAAATATCCCCATAAATCAGATTTATCTATGGATTCAGAGTCATCAAATTCAATGGTTTCGTTTATAAATTCCATATAAACATTTGTATCCATTTCATATTTCTTAGTAGCAGTAAATACAATTGCTGGAGTTATTTCATCTATATCTTTATATTTTTTATATATAGGATAGTAAATATTTAATAATAGCCATGTAAAAGCTTGCGTCCATTTAGGAAGTTTTTCAGGTAAATCTCTATCTTTTGGATGTTCATTAGGAGCATTTGGTTTATCAACAAATTTTTGTCCAAAATCAACTACACGAATACGTCTCCAAACACCTCCATCACCACCTTCTGGAATATTTGGTAATCTATTACAAGCCATAACTAATTTAAATTGTGGAACATAAGTAAATGGATCACCATATAAGGGTCTAGCCATAATTTCATCACCACCAGTAATATTTTTCATAAAACCAATATGTATTGAATCAGTATTTTCAGGTTCTTGTGTTGTTAATAATCTTGTACCATATTTATCAGCAAGTTCTGGTGTTGCTTGAGAACTATTACCACGTTTTTGAGTTAAAAATGTAGGTGGAACAGTACCATAATATTTACCCAATGTTTTACTTAATAAATTTATAAGAGTGCCTTTACCATTTGAACCACAACCCGTCCAAATCATAAATCGTTGATCTTTATTACCACCCTCAAATAATGAAGCACAATAACAAAGTACAAAACGTTTCATATCTTCTTCTGGTTGAATAGACTTCATAAATTTTTCAATATCTTTTATGATAGGATGATCAATTGTATAATTTTTATATTTATATCCAACAGTTTTACTGATTAGATCATCTGGATATCCATTTCTAAACTTACCAGATTGTAAATCAAATACACCATCATCAAATCCTACCAAATAATTATTTTGATCCATTTCTTTTTCAAAGTTTTCCCAATAAAAAAGCAATGAACATTCTTTAATAATAGTTTGTTTAAAAGAACTTTTTTTAAGTCTTTCAACTAATTTTCCAATATTAAGTGCCTTTTGTCTTAATAAATCAGATTTATAACCAGCAATAGATTCTTTATTCGATTGTGAATAACAATCTGCTGCCAATTCTGCAAATTTTCTACAAACTTCTTCAGACATTTTTTTACTAAGTGTATATGCTTCTTCAATTCTAGACCATTTATGATCTTTAAATTGCCACCATATATTTTTACATATTGAGCTACATACATATTCATATTGATACATTGTAAAAATTATATATGCTACATCAAAATCAGTATTAATATTACCATTATCTAATAATGCATTAATTTTTTCAGACATCAAGTTTTTATATCCAGAAAAATTATCTTCTTTAGCCCAATGATATAGAGATGCAATAGTGTAACCATTACCTTCACCATTTATATCTCTGCGGTCTTCACATTGTTTCCAAATCTTTTCACATTCACCTATTTTAAACTTTGTAGATGCTTTTTTTGAAAATTCTATAAATTCATTAAGTAATGTACAATCAATATTAAATAAAGCCCATCCAACTACAATCCAATCATTATAGTTATAAGCTCTATTAGCAGAAAGTAATTTAACAAGCTTTTTAGTAATATCTATTTCATCTTTAATTTTTTTAAAATTTTCATTTTCATTAGCTTTATAATTAAATTTATTTTCAACATTAGTACTTTTCATATATTTTTCATCTAGTGAAATAATATCTTCAGATTGAATATTAACTTTATCTGATTTTAAAAAAGCCTGATTCATATTAATTTTATTTTTATTTATATATTTTGTTCTAATATACTCAATTACATTTAAATAATCTGATTTTTTTCTAGGTTTTACTTTAACTTCATAATTCCATCTAATAGCTAATAAGTTAATTAATTCTTCTTTTTCTGGAATTTCATCAATAAGTTCTGCATTGTAATCAAAAATATATTTAACTTCATAAAGATTAAATTTACCTCCAATATTTTTACCAGATCCATAAAGGAACCATTTATTTTTTTTAATAGGTGAACTATCAAAAACACTATCATGAACTTCGTTTTTTTCTTTTTCACTTAATTGTTCATAAAAATTTTTAACATAATCAAAATTTTCTTCATCTAAAGTTTTATAATCATTAATCAACTCTTCTGTTTCATTATCAGAACTATTTTTATTTTTAAAATCATCTGTACTACATAATACATTAAATACTTCACTAAATAGATTTTTATTAATAATTTCTTGTTTACTTTCTTCAAATATTAAAAAACGATCTTCGATTGATAAATATAATTTTGGATAATGCACATGAAATCCATCTGAATAATTAGTATTCTTTTTATTATAAAATGGTCTTTCTTTCATTAAAATATATGATTCTAAGATCTCATTATCATTAAAACTAAAATATTTCATTATTGTATCATTAATACATTCAATTACTTGCATAATCTCATTAGATGTTAATTTTCTTTGAGAAGTAGTTTGTTTTAAATCAAAATCTAAAACTAATGGTCCAATTTCTCTAGGTTTTTCCATTATGTTCATTCTACCGTAATTTTTTAAACACTCTTTTATGTATAATTTTATAAATTCTTCATAATCATCATCGTTAACTTTGAAATTTATATTAAATATTCCATTTTCTCTTGAAACTGCATCACCTACCCATTGTTGATGAGTTTCTAAACCACTTTTCTCAACAGTTTTATTCGCTTCAATATATTCTTGTAAATTTAAATAGTTAATACGTTGTATTACGGATTTTTTATTTTCCAGACCATGATTTTCAAAATTATTATATTTTTTATGGTCTTTATCATCTTCTTTGTACATATTATTACTCATATTAATCTATATACTATATAATTATTTTATATTAAAATCAATTTTTAATATAAAAATTAGGTTAAGAAGAGATTAGAAAGTAATAAAATAATTTTACTGCATTTAAGATGATAAAAAAATTTAATATTTAATAAAAAAATGAATTTAGAATAATATAATATATATAAATATATATAAGTCAAATGTTTTGCAAGATATGTCAAAATTTTATGGATATAACAAACAATATTATTTCTTTTGAAAAAAGACAAGAAAATGAATATGATGATACTAATGGTTTTTCAAATTCATCTGGTTTTAATTCAACAGAAGAAACAGATACTGATACTATTAATACAAATATGAATATAAATAATGAATTAATTGAAAGTATTTTAGGTGGTAAAATAGATTATTCAGAAGAATCAGATGATGAAGATAAAGAAAAAAAAATTAAAAAAATAAATTTTGAAGAATTAACAAAAAATCCAAATTTTAATAAATTATCAAATATAGAAAAAACTATTTTAATTAATAAAATTAATCAAAAATTAAATAAAGAAATTGGTCAAATATCAAAATCAACTGATAGTGTTGTAAATAAAGAATGTTATTTTTATTGTAAGACATGTGGTTATTATGAAATTATTCCTGATAAAATGTTCATATTTTCAAGAGGTGATGAAAAAAAAGATGATCTTTATAATTTTAATTTTATAAATTATAAAAATGATCCTACTTTACCAAATACAAAAAAATATACTTGTATTAACGATAAGTGTTCAACACATAAAGAACCAAAATTAAAAAATGCCATATTTTATAGAAAAAAAGGATCTTATTCTACCAGATATATTTGTTCAGTATGTGATTCATTTTGGAATACATTTATCGAAAAATAAAATTTATTAACGTTTTTTATATAAAAATTGATTTTAATATATAATATTTATTTATTATAATAATAATGACTAAAAAAAAAGAAACACTTTATTCAAATAAAAATAATGTTAATATCAATAAATTATTAGATAATCCAGATATTAATTTAAAAGGAGGTGGTAAACAAACTACTAAATTAAAAAAAAATAATCAATATTCGGATGATAATAATTCACATAGTTCTCAACAATCCACTCATTCTGGAGGAGCTGATGATGATAATAAAGATGAAGAAGATAATGAAGATGATGAAGATGAAATAGAGTTAGAAGTTGATGACACAAATATAGATGAAGAAATTGAAGAAGAAATAGAAGAAGAAAATGACGAAGATACTGATATAGATAGTGTTGAGGATGATGAAAATGATGAAAATAATTTAAAAAAAAAGAAAAGAAAAACAAAAAAAAATATAGAGGATGATAAGTTAGATGATAATGAAGAGGTAATTAAAAAAGATTGTTATTCAAAATATGCATTATTAGATACTGATGATATTGATTTAGAAGAATTATTTATGAATGATGATTTTAAATTAAATAAAATAGAAAGATTATCAAAACCAATATTATTTAAATATGAAAAAGTTAGAATTTTAAGTACAAGAGCTAAACAATTAGCAAATGGAGCTAAACCACTGATTAAAAATACAGAGGGTTTATCTTCTAAAGAAATTGCTTTATTGGAATTAAAAAATAAATTAATACCATTAATAATACAAAGACCAATTCCAAATTCTGGATTTGAAAGATGGAAGTTATCTGAATTAGAAATAAGTGATAATTAGATTTATTTATTATTTTTTATTATTTTTAGTATTTTTATAATATTCAGTTATTTCAATAATATGCTGATCATTAATAATATCTAATATTACATCAATAGATTTAGAATTTTTTAAATCTATTTTATTTTCTTTAGCAATTTTATCAATAATAAAGTTTAAAGAATAATTTTTATTTTTTTTATTAGAAGAACTTGTTTCTTTTATATAATATCCAAATTGACCTTTAGCAAGTGTATAAATATTTTTTCCAATTTTCCATTGTTTCCCAGGATTATTTATTTTTTGAATTATGCTATCACATAATAAATTAGTTTTAGATTCATATTCATTTTCTTTTATACAAAGTTCTTCTAAAAGTTTAAGAAAATTATAATTAAATTTACCACATTGAATATATCTTCCATGTTTTCCATTTAATAATTTAATATCTTCTTGATTAAAATTACCTAGAATAATAGAATTTGTTAAAAGATTTTGACCTGGAGTAGGTATAATTTCATTAAGACATTTAATAATATATTCATAAAATTTTTTTATAATTTTAATATTATTTAATTCACCTTCTGCTACATCATCTAATTCTTTTTCCATATTTGCTGTAAATTTATAATCCATTAATAGTTCAAAGTTTTTTTCTAAAAATGTAGTCACGTTTATACCAAGTTCAGTAGGAACTAATTTTTTCTTTTCTTTTCCTAAAATCAAATCTTTAGTTTCCATGTTAATTTGTTTTAGATCAGATTTATTTGCATTATATCTATTTAATTGAATTTTTTTTCCTTCAATATCACATATTTTTACATAATTTCTTTCTTGTATTTTTTCAATAAATGATGCATAAGTCGATGGTCTACCAATATTAAGATTTTTTGGATCCATTTTATTTATTAATGAAGCATCATTATATCTAGTAGGTGGTTTCTGAGTATCTTCAATTCCATAAATATCAATCCATTGTATAGATTTTAGTTTTTTTGTATCTAATGGATTAGATTTCTTTTTATTATCAACTAATAAATACCCTTCATATATTAAATTCTCTAATGTTCCAACTAATTTATAATTTTCTAGCATTTTTTTTTTATCATCAATTTGAATTTCAAGCAAAATATTTTGATATTCTGCAGCTTTCATTTGTGATTGAATTGTACGTTTCCAAATAATACTATATAGACGTTTTTCATTAAATGAAGCATCTATGTTATCAAATTGTGGTTTTGTTGGTCTTACACATTCATGAGCTTCTTGAGTATTCGCTTTTTTATTAACAAAAGTATGTTTTTCATGATGTTCTGATCCATACTCTGATTTAATAACATCTTTAATTAAATTTGATGCTTCATCTGATATAGCTGTTGAATCTGTTCTCATATATGTTATATGACCTGCTTCATATAATTTTTGAGCAATACTCATAGTTTCTTTTGCATTTAAATTTAATCTTTGTGAAGCTAATTGTTGTAATGTAGAAGTAGTAAAAGGAGGAGGAGCATTTGCTTTTCTAATTTTTTCAGTTTTATTTAATAAAGAATATTCACCTTTCATCATTGCTTTAATTAATTTAACAACATTTTGTTCTTCAGATTTATCAAATGTAACATACGATTTAATTGAAACATTATTTATTTTTGAAGATTGTTTAGTTTCTCTTTTATTTTTTAATTTTTTATCAGTTTCTTCATCAGATAAATTATTAGAATTATCTAAATTTTCATTATCTTTATCTAATATTTCAATTTTAGTATTTTTATTAACTAATTTTGTAGATAATTCATAATCACTTATATTAATATCACAACTGATATAAAAGTATGTAGATTTTTGTTTTTTATAAAATTCTTCTATTTCACGTTCTTTATCAACAACAATTTTTACTACAACAGATTGAACTCTTCCTGCAGATTTTGCTTCATAAAAACCATTTTTTTTAAGAATAGGACTAATTAGATATCCAGCTAATCTATCTAAAATTCTTCTAGCTTGTTGAGCCTTTACTAAATTTTGATCAATTTCTTTTGGAGTTGCAACAGCATTTTTAAGTTCTTTTGCTGTTATAGAATTAAAAACAATTCTTTTAGAATTTTTTAATTTTAATTCTTTAGCACAAGACCATGCTATCATTTCTCCTTCACGATCTTCATCGGCAGCTAAAAATACATTTTCTTTTCCAACTTTAATAGATAGTTTTATTAATTTATTAACAACATCAACTTTATTTGGATAAACTCTATATTGAGGTTCAAAAGTTTCTAAATCAATACTCATTGATCTTTCATCTAAATCAATAATATGTCCAACTGATGCAGCTACAATATAATCATTTCCTAAATATTCTGTTATTTTTTTTATTTTTCCAGGAGATTCAACTATTAATAATTTACTCATGATTATATATGTATAATAATTTACTTATAAATATTATTAGTAAATTTCAAATTTTGTTAAAAAAAATATTTAGAGTAAGACCCTTTTTACAACCTTGAAGATTTAAAATGAGACAACTGTCAATAAATCAGTTAGGATTGTCACCTTAACAAAATCATAATTTGCACGTTTGCGTGTGTATGATTTTGTATCATTTTGTATCAAACTCTATTATTTAAATAATTGGAAAGTTGATCCAACCAAAAATGATTTCCGGGCTTATGTCTGGTTCCCGATGACATCTCAAGAGTTCTTTCTTTAGAAGATTCTCTAAACTCAACTACATTTGATGTTAATAAAGGTTTGTTGGGAGTTATAACATGGAATGCTGATATTGATTCTACTTGTCCTGATGGTAATACTCCTTATGCTTATTCACTTGGCATTCAATCAATCTTAAATAAATAAGTATAAGCATTATTTTTTACACCAATATGGTACAAAGCTAATTTTTTATAATTGAACAATAAATATTTGATTTTTATTTTTCTTTAATTTTGATTTTGATTTTGATGTCTTGCTGGTTTAGGAGGTGGAATATTTTCAGGAGGTGCAGTATTTTCAGAAGGTGTAGTTTGATGAGTTCTATCTTCCTGTGTTTGTGTCACGGTACCTTCTACTACTTTGTACCTTGCTCTTACTTGAACATAACCATTTGTATTTCTAACTACTAAAATTGATTTAAAATTATTAGACTTGTCTGCTATATTTGTTTTCATTTCATCTATAATACTTTTTAATATATTAAAGTCTAAATTAAAATTCATGCTTGATGAAATAGGAAGTTGAGATGATCTAAATGATTTAAAAGGACACGTATTTTCAGCTTGTGAAGAAAATTTTGGTGCAATAGCATATATATTAGATATATTAGGATAAACTGTATTATAAGTATTAAAAGAATCATTTCGGTTGAATGCTAACTTACCATCACTAATTCTAAAAAACATGGAACAATTATTTATTTTTTTTGATGTAAAATTATCCATGCTTATTCTTCCATAATGTTGATCTTTTTTATAGTCATCATTTGGTACAACTGTATTATCAGGATTACTATAATCATGATCATAGATGAAGAAAACATAATATCCATCCATATAATAATTACCTCCTGTTTGTGCTTCTAAATTACTTTTTAATGTTAAATACTTATTTTTGTATTTAAAATACTTTTGTTCATAATCTGGCATAATTTATTATATATATATTATTTTTATAAAAAAATCTGTTATAATTAAATATTTATTGATAATATAATTTTCCCTCTTAATTTACTTTATATGTTCTTTTATTGTTATTTTACCTTTTAATATTAGATATAATATTAATTTCTTTAATTTGTAGGTTATTCTTATTTTTCGATTTCTTTTTTTATGTTTTACAATTTTTCTACTGTAATATCTTTATAGTTTTTACTAGGAAGATTATTTGAAAAAACAGCAACTAAATTACAAGTATTGGTGTCAACATTTAATTCATTTGGATATAGTTTTATAAGTGTTTAACATATTTATACTTGTTAAAGTTGAACCAACCATAAAATACATCACACAAGAACATAAATAAATTTTTCAAAATATAAGTTCCAATTATTTATATTATTAGTAATAAAAAATACATATATTCCATCCTTAGAAACTCAATTTTGTTTATACATATTATTTCTAAATGTTAAGTACTTGTGTTTGTATTTAAGATATTTTTGTTTGTAATCTGATATAATTATTTATATAATATAATTTAATTTATATAAAAATGAATTTATAAATAAAATATGTTATATATGAATCGATTAAAAATAATCAAAATGTAAATAATTAAATTTTAGCTGGTTCAGCTTGTTCAGTAAAATATCTTAAATCTTCTGGTAAATCATTTTCATTATAAGTAATATCTTTTTTAGTTCATCATTTTCATCAAAAATTGAAAATAAACTTTTTTTTTATAACCTAACCATTTGCCTAATTTATCAGGTTGCTGACAAAGTCAGGCTATCGATTAATAGCAAATCTAAAAAGGTTTATTCATTACAAATATATATATTTGTAATATTTCTTTAAGTAGATTTTATAATAAAAATCGGTAGCCTGACTTTGTCTGCAACTTTACTCGCTTGCGAGGTTAGCCTGACTTTGTCTGCAACCTTACTCGCTTGCTAGGTTAGCCAGATTTTGTCTGCAACTTTACTCGCTTACGAAGTTAGGCATTTTTAAGATCTTTTGAACAATTTACAATAACATCTATTTTTTTATTGTATATAAAGTCGTCATCTTTTGATGCTTCAACACTTCCTAAATATAAATTATCTATAATTTCATGGTAAAATGACATTTTTTGATTATAATATATTATAATCAAAAATATTTTATATACTTTTTGATAAAAATATTATAACTATATTTTATAATATGTTAAAAATTATAAAAAAATTAGGTGAAGGTACTTTTGGTAAAACATATTTGGTAAAATATAAAGATAAAAAATATGCATTAAAAATTGAACATATTTTAAACAATGAAAGAAAAAAAAGTTTTAAAAATAAAATATTTAGAGAACTTGATTTGTTTAATTATATATCTAAGTTAAATAATGAAGATAAAAGTTTTTTTGTAAATTTATATAATTTTGAAATAAATAATGACTGTTATCAAAATATTACAGATAAATTAAAAACAGAAAAAACAAAAAAATCACAATTATGTGTTAAATATTTAATGGATTATTGTGGTAAATATACATTAGATAAATATGAGTCTAAATATAATCTTTCAAAAAAAAGAAGATTGTCTATACTATTACAAATAATAAAAATAATTTTAATATTATATAACGGAGGTTATTCTCATAATGATTTACATGTAGGTACAAATATAATGGTAACTAAAACTAAAAAAAAATATTTTACATTAAATAATTACAAAGTTCCATTTTATGGAATTCAATGTGTTGCAATAGATTATGGCGAAGTTACTCATGAAAAGTTTGGTATAAATTATAAAAGACATCCATACAAAAAGATGTTTTCAATAGATAAAGATAAACATATTTTTACTGAAATATTTATTTGCACATACCGTTTATTAAGTAGTTATGAAAAAATGATAGAAGATTGTATTAAATCTAAAAAAAAGATATCACCATGGATAAATAATAATTTATGGTGTAATGGTATGAAGAAACTAATGAATAAAAATGAAATATTTTTCAAAAATGCAATAGAAAAATATGGAGAACTATATCCAGAATATAAAAAAGATTTACAATATATATTTAAATATAGGAAAAGTAGTAAAAGTATTGATCAACTAATAATTGATAAAAAAATAACTAAAGCTACTTTTTATAATAATTATGATTATTTTTATAATATTTTATATAAAATAAATGAAGAGTTCAGATATTATCATCCAATATTATTTAAAAAATATTTTGGATGGTGTTCAGTGAGAAAAATAGATATTCCTGAAAAATATTTTTTAAGATTATTATATGCAAATAATTATAAAGAACTTATAAATGTATATTTAGACATGATGGAAAAATAATAATTTAATAAATTCTTTATATATTTATAAATATTCATTATAACATTTTACATATAGATAAACCGTCGTTCCTTTTTTGTAAACACTATTTATTTTTATATTATTTTTAGATGAATTTAAAAAATTTATGTAAATTTCAGATATTGGTAATCCATATCCCAAACCTGATAAAGGACTTATTGTATTAAAATCACTCTCTTCAATAATATTTTCAGAATCAAATAATGATGTTGTAAAACTATAATACCATATTTTTTCCATATTTTTTTCTTTTATACCAATACCATTATCTTCTATTGTTATGAGAATATAATTACTATCAATACTATTTATGTTAACATTAATAAATGGTTTATAGTTATTTTCAATTTTACTTTTATCTAAAACAGCTTGAGTGCTATTTTTTAGTAATTCAAAAATAACATAATAAAGATAATTTTCCATACATGGTATTTTAATATTAACATTATTATGCACCTTTATAATATCATCTAATAATATATCCAATCTATTTTGATTAATTATAAATTGTAAATCGCTAATAATATTATTTATAATTTTAATAGGCTCACTCTTTAAATTAATTATTCCAAAATAGTTTTCATCATTATTATTTTCAAAAAGCGATAAATATTGTTCAAGTAAAATGCGGATTTCAGTTCTGTTTTTATAAAATCTATCAAGAAATGTTTGTATCATTGGTGCTTCAATGTCACTTAATTTATATAAAAATGAATTTATAAATAAAATATGTTATATATGAATCGATTAAAAATAATCAAAATGTAAATAATTAAATTTTAGCTGGTTCAGCTTGTTCAGTAAAATATCTTAAATCTTCTGGTAAATCATTTTCATTATAAGTAATATCTTTTTTAGTTCATCATTTTCATCAAAAATTGAAAATAAACTTTTTTTTTATAACCTAACCATTTGCCTAATTTATCAGGTTGCTGACAAAGTCAGGCTATCGATTAATAGCAAATCTAAAAAGGTTTATTCATTACAAATATATATATTTGTAATATTTCTTTAAGTAGATTTTATAATAAAAATCGGTAGCCTGACTTTGTCTGCAACTTTACTCGCTTGCGAGGTTAGCCTGACTTTGTCTGCAACCTTACTCGCTTGCTAGGTTAGCCAGATTTTGTCTGCAACTTTACTCGCTTACGAAGTTAGGCATTTTTAAATCTTCAAGATGTAAATTATTTATATCAAGTTATTTTCTAAAAAATAATTTTGAATTAATGAAGAAATTTTATATTTATCATTAATATTTCTAATATTCCAACATAATTGATAAATTAAATTCTCTTTTATATTAAAACTTAAACCAATTTTAAAAATAATTAAATCAATAGTTTCATAAAGATTTTCTAAAAAACAGTTAATTAATTGATTAAAATTTTCATCTAATTTAATATCAATTTTACATTCTAATTTATATTTAAAATCATTCTTATTAATATATTTAATAATATTGTAATAAATTTTTTTAGCATTTGTTAAACATTCTGATATTTCTTTATTTTGTTGTATATAATCTAAATATGTAAATTCTTTAATAAATTTAGTCATATCTCTTGTAATAAATAATGTTGGTTCAATTACACATATTCTTATAAATGGAACAATTGTATTATTTAATAATTTTAATATTATTAAATTTTCTTGAATAATTTGTTTATATAATATAAATTCATTATCATAATATATATTTGAATAATTTAATTCATTTTTGTTATATTTTGTACAAATTTTTTTTTTTTGTTTTAATTTTAACATATTTGGATTTATGTATTTTAATTTATTTTCAAAATATGTTATTATAGGATATGATTCTGGTTTTGACAAGTCAAAATAACATGAAAAATCAGAACCTCTTGTAATATCAATACATATTTTTTCAAAATTAAAATTATAACAAAAATTATTAATCATATTTTCAAATTTATGAACATTTTTTCCAGTAAATTCATGATAAAATAATAAACAGTTATCTGATTTTGAAATTATTTCACTCAAATAAATTATTAATCTTGTAAAATTATATAATTCAGTAATATTTACTTTTTCAAATTCATCCCAATAAATTTCATCTTTTATGGTTATTACATCTATTTTATGTTTAGATCTAAAAATATTTAAATATTCTTCATCTTTTGTCCAACTATTTGAATAAAATTTATTAGGTTCAGTTATTAAATATGGTGTAAAACTCATATTAATATCAATTAAAATAATAATTATTTGTATATCCATATGTTTTTCTTTAAAATCATGTAAAAATAAAGGAAATTGTTGATTTTCATTTGATTTCCAAAAATTTATTTTATTATTTGAATTATAAAATTCACTTCCGATCCCAAAATATATTATTTTTGGTTCATTAGATTCAATATATTTTATTAAATATTTTTCTAACTCATGTATTAACATGATCATTATTTCTTGGTTATATCTAGTTTTTATAAATAAAAATCAATTTTTACTAGCTAGTCATATTAGTTAAGTAAAAAATTGATTTAAATATATAAAATATATTTAACATATAGTATTATATAAAATGTCAAATATAGATATAAATTCATTTATTCCTGAATTATTGCCAATTGAAAAAAGTCATTATCAACAAATAAATGAAGTAAAAATAAATTTAATTAAAATATTGCATAATAGATATTTAATTAATAAAGAATCAATGGAAAAAATTATTAAAAAAATAATAAAAGATGATAATGATGATCAAGAATATATGATAGAATTAGATAATGATTCCAATTATAACACAACAATAAAAAATAAAAAAATTTATGTTAAAATATTTGATTATAAAATAACTTCAGTAAATAAAAACTCACCAATTGGTGAGTTTATAAGTAAATATGATACAGAATATAAAATATTAATTGTTCAAGATATAAATCAAAAATCAGAAAATATAATTGAAAGTTATGATACTCAAACTGAAGTTTTTAAAATAAATCATTTGATGATTAATATTGTAGAACATGTTTTAGTACCTACACACATTGTATTATCTAAGGAAGAAACCGATAATGTTTTACAAGCATATCGTGCCAAAAAAAGAGATATGATGATTATAAGAACTACTGATCCAGTTGCAAAGTATTATAATATGAAACCAGGAGATATAGTAAAAATAATTAGACCTTCAGTTATGACTGTTGAAAATACTGCTTATCGCTTAGTTGTAAAGTCAAAGGATAACAAGGCAAAAACATAAAATTTATTAGAAATAAATTTATAAAAGTATATAATTACACAAATTTTTTTATATTTATTTATAAAAAAATAATATAATTGTTTATATATTAAGAGTTATGAATAATAATTTATTAACAAAATATAAAATTGTTAAATCTGATATAACTAAAATATCAGGAGCGATAGGATTAACAATTTTATTTAATTCAAAAATGAATAAAAAAATATATTTATTTTTTGATGATCATTCTAATAAAATATATTGTAGTGGAAATATAAATTTTTTAGATGAAATTTATCATAAATTAGAAAATAAATATCAAAATATTATGTTTTTATTAGAGGAACCATTAATATCATCTGAAACTAAAATTTTAAGTCTTTGGGATGATTCAACTCATATTATTAAATTTAGAAAACATTATGCTGAATCTAAAAAAAAATGTTATTATACAAAAATATGTAAAACATTTCCGATTGATATTAGATTATGTTTATTTGATGTATCAATAGATGAAATGATTATAAATTATAATAATGATAGTTATTTTGAAAGTATAAATTACTTAACACCTAATTATTTTAGAAATATACTTTTTATATTTAATTTAATTAGTTTAGAAGATTTTTATAAATTATCTTTATTAAATAAATTAAACAAATCAAATGAATTGGTTAAAAATTTAAATTCAACAATTGATTATTCAAATTTATCAGAATCTGATACAAATATAATGTGGATTAAGAAAGTTTTTGATGTATTTAAAAATAGTGATTATTATATAAAATTAAAATCTGCAGTTGAACTATTATTAATAAAATATGTATTGCCTAATAAAAAAGTATTAATAAAGGATTTTATAAATACTTTAACAAAATTAGAATATTCTGTTGATGTTGGTTTTCCATATTCAACATCTATATTTGAATATAATGTATTAGATTTATTTGATCATATAATAAATAGTATTATGGAATTTTATACAATAATCTTAACTAATTATTTGGAAAGTGATATAATTTTAATAAATTCTGGTTTTTTTCATGCAATGAATATAAAATATATTTTAACAAACTATTATGATTATAAAATTATTTATGATATTGGTGTAACAACTATAGATAAAATAAAATCAAATATAAAATATTCAAATTGTATTGAAGTACATAATAAATATTTATAATATAGATATGTCATGCTCTAATATAAAAAAATATATTTATATATTAATATATAAATGACTAGTTTAATAAATTATTTAAAAGATATAAATTTTTTCTCAACAAATCAATTAATAGAACATTCAAATGAGTTTTCTATAAAATCAGAAGATTTTCAAATTAATAATTTAGAAAATAAAAAATTAAACAAAAATAAAGTTAAATTTTTGGATATAAATGAAAAAAAAGAACAAACTGATAAAATTGTATATTCTGATTATCTTTATAATTTTTATAATTCCATATATAATATAACTGATTATTACGGAATATCTAATGTAATAACAACAATAATAATAATTTTGGTAATGTCCTTAAAAATAATATTTAAAAATCTAATATTTAATTATTAAAGAATTAAATAAAATATTCTATAGTAAATAATATTATTAAAATGAGTAATAATAAGGAGATATTTATTAATGGACCTGTTAATTATATAAAAATATATAACAAAGAAAAAAATAAAAGGGTGATTATTTTAATGGATTATCATGTACCAATTGATAAACAAAAAAAATGTGAAGAATATGATGCTAAAGATGTGAACATGTATATATATAATGAATTAAAAGAAACGAAAGTTCCATTAGATTTTTTTCTTGAAATAGTACCAAGTGAAATTAACAATATGAACAAATATTATTCAAATGATAATTATATAACTGAAACAAAAAAAATATTTAAAAAAATTTATGCTGAAAATCAGTCTAAACCAAATTCAAATATTCGATTACATTTTATAGATGTAAGAGACTATGGTTATATATATGATATTACAAATATTGTTGATGAAATAATTTCAATTTTAAAAAGTAATAAATTAGATAATATTTTATTTATTATTGAAAAACTAAAAAAAATAAATTTAATATTAGAATTAGTAAATAATTATATTGAATTAACACTTCATTCAAAAATTAATTATGAATCAATCGATTTAATTAATATAACTTTAAAAAAAAATAATGATTCTAAAGATTATAGTTTAGATAAAATATTAACTTTTGGTTTTGCAGAATTATTAGATAAAATTTTAAATAAATATACTAATAAAGAATTAAAAAATAATATTACTAAATATTTTAAAGAAAATTACATAAAATTATCTGAAAAATTAGTATTATATATTAAAGATTTAATTAAAATAGTATCAGATATATATATATCATTAGATAAATCACATATTCAACAAGATTTAATAGTTAAGGATATTGTTTTAAATAATAAATTGGAATTAAAATCAAAGTATATTGGTTATGGTATTGATTTTTTTGAATATGATAAACAATGGGAAAATATTTTAAATGAAACTAATAAATTACAATTAATTATTATAAAAATGGGTAGTGTATTTATGGATTGTTTTTTTCTAAGAAGATTATTAGAAAAAGATCAAATTAAAAAGTCTATAGTATATACTGGATTAACTCATTCTGTTATGTATATATGGTTTTTAGTTAAATTTTACGATTATAGTATAGAAGATTATTATTATATATCAAAAGATAAACTTGATAAAAATTCAATAAAAGATTTAGAAAAAAAAATTAAGAAATCTGACTCACCTTTTGATATTTTTGAATTTTTAGTTCCACCTAAATTAACACAATGTGTAAAAATAAATTGATTTACTAAATTAAATAGTTATTTTAGTAAGATATTAAAAAATTATTCTAATAAAGAAGAATCGCATTCAAATTCTTCACTGAAATCACAACAACTTGATTCATTACAGTCAACAATACTACATGAATCACAAGGGTCATGATGTTTAAATAAACTAATTACCCAATTAATTACCCATAAAGCAATGACAGCAATTAAAACAAATGCTAAAATTAATAAAATGTTACAATCAATAGCTAATCCAAAAATTCCAAGAAACTCTCCTAAAAAGGAAGCAACTTGTTTTGTTATAGCATGTTGTAATGCTAAAGTGAATGCTTTTGTAGGTAATGTTGCAAGATCTGATAATCCATCCCAAACTTCTGTTAAAAACATTATATATAAAATTATATTATATTTTAAATTTATTACTGGGTAATAAATAATTAATAACAAAAAATATTTAATTATTTCTATCTATAATTATAAAATATTTTGATTTAGAGATTATAAATTTATTTATATAAATCAAAAAAAATAAGCTAATTAAAAGATAATAAATTTTATAAATATTTTTATTTAATAATGTATAAATTATATTATTTTGTATAAAAACTTTATATATTATAACTAAAATATAACTAATAACTAAATGATTTTTATAAATATTAAGTAAAATTCTATAATCAGATTCCGTTAGATTATATTTTTCTGGTAAGTATACATCTATATTGTATTTATAAAAATTATTAAATTCAAATATAATCTTAAATAAATATAAAAATAATCCAATAATTATAAAAGAAAATATATCACTGTCAAATAAAAATATTGTTGTAAAAATATTTATAAAAATTACTGTATAATAAATATATGTTAATTTGTAAATTAGTTGATAATTATATTTAGATTTTTGTTGATATTCATATCCACATATTTCACACTTAGAAATATCTTTCTTGTATTTATAATGATAATATTCTAAACAATTTATATGTACATATTGTAAAGATCCTTTACATAAACAAGGACTTATTAGTTGATTTTCTGAATTTTCACTAAGACAAATTTTACATTCTTTTAATTGAATAACATTATCAAAGTTATTAACAATTTTTTTATATTCATGTGAAATATTATTTATATTAAAAAATATTTCTTTTGATAATATTTTTTTCATTATATCTAAAATAAAAAAATAAAAAAATAAAAAAATATTAGTTGAATATGAACTAATATAAATAAATAATTAATTAATGACAATCACAATCACTATCATTATCTGAATGTGAATGTGTAGAACTTTTATGTGATGGCTTGCACTTAAACCAACATAGGTATGTTTCAACAACATTTTTAATTAAGTTGTATAACCATACAATAACAGCTAGAATAGTTAAATATTGTAAAAGTAGAAGAATATCAATACCAGTAACACATATAATTAGATCTTGAATTTTAACTAAAATATCTAATACAAATGTTTTAAGTTTATCTACTAATAAACCATCAGCAACAGTATTAACAGCGATTTGAAAAGTTTTAGGTGTAATTGAACAACCGGTCATAATATAGAATTATGTTATATAAAATTTATTTAATGGGTGGATTAAATAAATAATTTATATTAAATAAATTATTTATATAAAAATTTTTTAAATTATACTTTAATATTTAAGCTTATAAACTATATTGTTTAGTTCTAATTCTTGGTGCAATGTTCATTGACATTAATTCTTGAATTAGTAATTTAAATGCATAAGGAATAATTACCTTTGAAATTTTTGTTTTATTCTTACAATTAATGCATTTGTAAATATCTGTATTTTGTGGTACTGTTTTGTTATCTTTCTTTTTATCACGCTGTGCGAATAAACCACAAATATCACATACATAACATGAGTAAGCATCAGAAACATCTAAAAATCTTTCTTTTAAGAATTTACTCATTCCATGTGCTATAATTGAATCACGCTCCATTTCACCGCAACGTAATCCACCATCTTTTGATCTACCTTCTGGTGGTTGATGTGTAAGCATTGTATTTGGTCCTCGAGCTCTAGAATTACCAGTCCAAAACTCTTTACCATTTCTTCTAACATAAAATATTTCACTTGGAACACTTAAACAATAAACATTATCTTTAGATTGATAAATAGTGATATCAGTAGTATGATTAACATTAAATGAACTACTTCTATTATACCATTTATATATTGTATTATTTTTATGATCAAGTTGATTTATTTTAATTAATAAATTATTATTAATATAAACTCTATGTTCTTCAGTCATAATTGTATCAATATCTTCATTTTTAACATGATACAGAATTTTTTCATTTAAATCTTCATATTTATAAACATGATTTGGATAATCATATAATTCTATATCTGACTTTAAAGTTAAAACTTTTATTTCTTTAGTTATATTTTGAATATTTATCCATCCATTTTCTGTTAAAACATCATGATCACCTGTTAAACAATGTATTTTATCAGCGGTTAGATGTTTTAATCTTTGATAATAAGTAGGACCAATAAACATTGGTATTTTAAGTCTTTGACCTGTCATACCATTATAACAGTATTCATTACAATTTTTTTCATAACCTAATTTTTCTAATTCATTTTTTATTGTTTCTATATCTATTTGGTTAAAAGATGTGCCGTCTGTTTCTAAACCTTTAATTGCAGCAACTTTTCCAATTAAACATTCAATTAATTGTGCGATCGTCATTCTCACTTAATCCCCTAACTTTCATTAGGGGGTGGACTATACCTTAAGCCTGTCTTATTAAAATAAAACAAGCCCACTTCCGTCTAGTCTCTGAGCCTTATTCCCATTATTGGAAATCTTGGTTGCGGATTGTCACCGTGTATCATGGAGTTTTTACCATCCGATGGCCATTATACCACCTGCTACTCTATATCGCTAGATATAGATGCGGTATCCATAATCTGTTTAAATAAGTATACTCTTAATTCTTGTCTTAAAATATGTGTATCATATATTTTATTATTTTTTTTCTGTTTTCAGATGCTAATAATGGTGAAATATTTGTCCAGTTAAAACATTTCTTTGATTAACTCTATCTTTATTATTATCATAGTAGTTTTTGTCTCTATTAGATTGTTTAGTTTTTATTTCTTTATATTTTTCAGGATCATTTACTTTTAAGTTTTAACAAGTTTGCATCTAAACTCATTAATATCTTTTTCAATATTACATATTTTGCACACTCTTAACATTTTATTATTTAATAATATATTTTTATTTTTAAGACAATTTTATTTGTATACTTATTGACGACTTTCCCGCAATTTGAAAGTGTTGCCTCTTATTTTATAAATAAGAGACTTGCAATCTATTGCTAGACCACATGAGCGAATTTCACTCGGGATCGCATTTGGATTAATAATTAAATCTGGACTAATACCCTCTTTAGTAAAGGGCATGTCTGATTGATGTAAAGTTAGACCGATAGTACCTTTTTCGCTAATCATTAAACAAGTAAATATATATCTTGTTTAACCTACAACTTCCCTAGAATATCTTTTCAATATATCCTGATCATTGTAGCACCGTATCACCACGGGGGCTGACTGTACATTAAGCAAAGTTAATTTATAACTTCACCGAACTGTGACCCAGTCGATCGCGATATCATAAAGCCTCGCGACTTTACTACACCGACGGTCTTGTCTCAAAGGTTTTCTTGAGATTTTGACCGTTTTCACAATTCTTGCCTGTTCAAATAGTATGATTATACTATCCTAGGTATCAGATGTCTCTGACGTACCACAATATCATCACTTGATATTGAAAAATTCAATATTAGCCCGACGATATTGCCGACTAGAAGGTAACACTGTGTATTGTTAATTCAATACTTGAATTGGAACCTCACGATTCCACAGCCTCCTGTTATGGGTAAAAGTTACTCGCCCATGTCTCGAGTTTCCACACCAAATTGGAATCCCGTTTCTTCTAACATAAATTATTCCTTCACCTGGAACACTACAACAATAAACTTTACCTTTATAATCAATATAAGAATCATTAAATTTATTAATATTTACTGTTTGTTCTGATTTTGAAATAATAGTTAATCTATACGCATCTCTTGTTGATTTTATTTTTTCTCCTTCTCTACCAGGAGTTTTAATAATAGTTTCATTACCAGCTTTATATTTAAGTTTTAAATTACAACAAATTCCAGCATGTAAACATAGTTTTTGAAAATCATTTGCTAATTTTAATGATGATGTATCATATCTTCGTGTAGTTGTTCCTTTAATTTTATAACCATCACCTAACATCATACCATCAATTAATAAATTACATTGTTCTTTTGTTAAATACCATACCCAATCTGGTAATGATTTATTCACAGCACCAACACTCAAGGGTTCCATATACTTCCTCAACTTTTTATCAGATATTATCCAAATATCTTCTTCTAGTGAGTACGATTTATCTTTTTTTTTATTAATTTCATAACCAAGAATATTACAAACACGTGTTAACTCATCTTTAACTCGTTTTTTATGAGCGGCAAAACTTACTTGTAAAGATCTTGCTGTTTTAGCAGCAAATCCTTCCGCCATCCATATTCCAAAAAATGATAACCATGCATTAATATCTAATATTTTAATATCATTAATATCTTCATTATTTTTAAGAATAAATCCAGTTGGATAGTGAACATTAATTTTTAAAGTCTCATTATAGTAACTTAATAATTGATGTTTATCATTATTTAAATAATTATTTGCATTTTTTTTATATATTCTTGTCTGATTAAATATATTTTCTGCTAATTCTATATTATAATTTTCAGAATTTATTTTTTTAACATACATTCTGTGATTTGGAGTTACTTTTAAATTTACTTGATATGCATCTAATAAGTACATTTTACCTTCATAATCATAATTCATTACTTGAATTGGATTATTATATTCTAATATTCCATAATTTAAACAAGCAACTTTATCCATATTTGTTACTTCACTTATTCCAATCCAACCACGTTCTGTTAAAATGTCATGATCTGGGCTAAAACAACAAAATTTATCTCCTGTCTTTGGAATTCTTTCGGATCTTGTTCTAATTTTAATCATTTCATAACCTTCAGAATCATGTATTCCCGTAAAAACTTTATCGATTATAGCAGTTTCTTGAGATTTATAGATTTCAGAAGAATCTTTAAAACATTTGTTAGATCCTGGAGCTGGTTGTATTGGAGTTACTTTTCCAATAATTACATCTCCATTTTCAACAACAGTTTCTTCAGGAACATATCCCTTGTCATTTAATTTATCATAAACAGCATGTCTTGTTCCTGTAAGTTTTGAAATATCTGGTTTCATAAATATATCATCTTGTGATGTAGATTGATTTTTCTCAATCTTTGAACTCCACTTTTTAAGTGATGTAGATCTAAATAATCCACGATCTATAGATGTTTGATTAAATATAATAGAATCATCCTGATTATATCCTGTATAACATCCGATCATTACTACAGCATTTTCACCACAAGGTAAAATATCTGTGTGGACATATTTTGCTATCTTAGTATTTACTAACGGTTTTTGTGTATGATAAAGAATATATGAAATATCCAATCTATCACGATAATTACTTGAATAAATACCCATCGCTTGTCTACCTTGTGCATACTGAAAAATATTTCTTGGTCCTTGATTATGATTTGCAAAAGGAATATTTCCAGCAATAATACCAAGGATAACAGTTGGATGAAATTCACAATGAGTATATTTCATAATCATTGATTTATCATAACGATTAATAATAGGTTCGTTTGTATCATCAAATACATTTAATTCTCTAGATTTCATTTCTAAAACTTTATCTTTATAATCTGCAACTAATGCATAAAACTGTTCTTCCATATCTAAATAATCAATTGTTTCTGGATATTTAGTAATTAATGCATCAAATTTATTTAATCCTTTTAATTTTGAATCCTTGCAAATATCATCAATTATCTTATCCGTCATTAATAATTTATTATTTTTAACAGTAAATACCGGTCTGTATAAACGCCCAGACTCTGTATAAATTCTTATTTCACCTCTTGTATAATCGAGAGTTATACCATTTGTTCTTAAAATAATACCATTCTGTTTTAAAGTTCGTAATTCTTGATATAAATCATCTGGATTATCTGTCATACCAATCCATTCACCATTTAAAAATACTTTTGTTATTGTAGCCAAGTATGTCGCAGAATGATTATCTAAATGTATAAAGTTTTTATTTTCATTTAACATATTATATATTAATATTGACTGATCTTGAGATCCTACTGTAATTGATCCAACTAAACTTAAATGTTTTACTAAACCAATGTTAGAATGCTCTGGAGACTCTACCGGGCAATTACTAGTGTAAAGTGAACCAGCTACAAAACTATGTGTATCATATATTGTCTCAAAATCATAAACTGGTTCTGTAGGGATTTCTTCAATCGACTTTATTTTAATTAAAAAGTTTTCATCATTGATATTCGTTTCTTTAATAAAATCTTTATAACTTAAACATGGATTAGTACCAAGTTTTTTATCTTTAGGAATATTTGCACTATAATAATTTTTGTATTTTATATATTCAATTGTTAAAGCTGATTTTTTTCTTTTTTCATTACAATATCTAAAGTTTATTATATCAGCATAATTATTTAAATTTTCATAAGATTGTTTAAAGATAATTTCACAACGTGTTTTATCATAATCATCTGTTTCTTTTAATTTACTAACATAACAATCAATATTAAACTGTTTAAATATTATAATAAATTGTTCTAAATATTTAATTGTGTCAACTACATTTACTTTTGAAGAAACTTGACACAATCTACTACAATTAATTTTAAAAATACCTTTATTTAAATTCATAAATAATCTAGATCCATTACCAGCAATAAAACCACTTATAAACTCTCTTTGAATTCTTTTATTTGCATTCATAATCCAATCAGGAATTTTACATTCTAATTGATTTTTTCTATCAAAAGCTCCCAAATAATTTAGTAAATAAGCAAATACACCATTTTTAATAATACTCCATGTGTTATAAATAGTATGTTTACCATTTTTATATTTAATATGATTATTTTTTACACTTTTAATTGATGAAGTTCCAAAACCTAATTTCATAATATCATCTAATAAGTCTAATGCATCTTTTTCTTCAGCTACTAAAAATTCACAATTATAGTATTTTTCATCAGGTTTGATTTCTATATGACCATTTGCAATATTTAAACCAATTAATCTTGCTAATATTTCTAATTTTTCTTGTGATATAGACTTGTCTAAATATCCTAATTCAAGTAATGGAATCTTGTATAATTCTAATACATCAGTAATAATAACTTCAGTTGTTTTATCTAGAGGAATATATTTTACTGTATGACGAGTAATTAAACTATCTTGATTTGGTTTTAAATTTTGAACTTCTACATAATCATATTTATCACCAACTTTAGTTAATAATTTATGATCTGGAGTACATTTAATAACTCTACCAGAAATAGTTGTTATCTTTAATAATTTTTCACAATCTTGTTTAAACCAATTTTTAATTGGAGTTGATACCTCTGTCATAGTTTTATTATCAACCGAAATAACTGATTCACCATTTTTAATATCTTTTATTAACTTTATCGAACCATCTGACATCAACACTTCTGTATCACCTGTTAGACATAAAAAACCAACTTGAGATGGATGATAATGTCTAGGACCAGTTAATTTACTAGCAGATGCCTCTGAACTTGATTGATCAACTCTACGTAGAAAAGATAATGATTGTAAAAAAGTTAGTCTTGGATACATTTGCGCAACACCTTTTTTTTTCCCCCAATTTCCCGTCATCATTGCAGATTTAATATTTTGTTCAATAGTTGTTGGCTTAATTTGATTAATAATATTTAGAGGATTATCATGATTTGAAGCAGATCTTCTATTAAAAAACTTGTTACAATCATTTAACATTTTTTTATAATATTGCTTAAATAGATCAAAAATTAATTCACCTGGCATATCGATTCGCTTATTAACAAATGAATCACGATCATCAGGTTCAGTTCTTCCTAAATAAGCATTTAATAAACGATTTACCATTAAACCTAAAAAATAAGCTTTTGCTTTAAAAATATCAGCATGATGATTATTATTCATATGTGGCATAAATGCTGTACTTAATAATTGTTGCAAATGCTCTTTTTTTTCATCATATAAGAGCTTTTTATCTTTATCAGTAAATTTTTTAACAACTCGTAATTTATTAGTTAAACTAAAATAAGCATCTTCTTTTGTTAATATAAGTTTCTTATTTTCAGTCTTGGATAGATCTATAGATATTTTAAGTAAATTTAACATATCAATGTCATTATCATTGTATAAAATATATTTGATAATTTCTTTATCAGTTTCTAAACCTAATGCTCTCATTAATACAAATACTGATACTTCCTGTAAAATTGGAACCTTAATTTTAATATCATAATTTTTTTCTATTCTAATTTCAATTGGTTGCATCATAATATTTGGATTTGAAGATCTTGAATTAACTTTAACTGAATAATTAATAAAACCAGCATCTTTTTTTATAAACACAAGTGGTTTATTTTCTACCATCCTTTCTATTGATAAAACTATTTTTTCAGAACCACCAACTATAAAATATCCTCCAGGATCATATTCACAATCCTTCTTGTTATAGTCACGATTTATTTCAAGTGAACAATACTTGGAACGGACCATACAAGGTAAAATAACAGCTGTTTCTCTTTCGACAGGAGTTCCTATAACTTTAACACTAATAATTTCACTTTTATTTAAATCATAAATTTCTTGTAGTTGCGTAATCTTTGCTAAAATTTTAATTGAATAAGTTAAATTCCTATCACGTGCATCCATAGGATACATAAGTGAATCTCCGTTATCATTTAAGGGAGGACGAACAAATAGATTTTCATATTTGAACCGATATCTGTATATTAAATCTCCAATTCTGTTTTCTTGAAAAATATTATCATTTGTTTGTAAATAATAAATAATCTGATTAATTAATTCGTTGTAAGAATTATGAAGATGTTCATATAAAATATATCTGCGGCCAAATCTTGCATCCAAAAGCTCGAAAATTTTATTATTTGTTAGTTCTGAATCTTTTGGCTCAATAGTCTGCATGGATTATATATATAAATAATAATCTATATTTAAATTAATACAATTTTTTTAATAATTATTAGTAATTATTACTATTAGAAAAAAAAAAAATTTTATTAGTTTTAACTAATAATTTAATAAAGTTTTAGTCTGTTTTTTCAGTATTATTTACATTATCAATTATGGTAGATTCCTCTTCCGTAGTACTGAATATATCATTCATTTGTTTAAACAGTTTTAAAAGTTTTTCTGACTCTTCTTTTTGATCAATATCATTATTTTCAATTTTACAGTCTTGATCATCTTCATTTTCTTCTTCTTGTTCAACAACATCAGAATTTAATATTTTTTTTAATTTATTAAAATCTTCTATTTCATTTTGTGTTAACTGTACTTCTACTTCTTTTATATTTTCAGTTGACGTTTCTTCTTCAATAATCATTTTTTGATTTTGACTAATAATTTGCTTAGATTTATCATTATCAGTTTTATTTATATAATCACCCATTGAAGAAAGTGTATTATCATTATTATCATTATTATCATCAGAAGTTAATTCATGAATTACTTTTTTAAGATTTTGTCCTAGATCTTTTCCTTTAGCACTAACCATTGTTGTAATATCACCTAATCCATCTAATGTTCCACCTAATGTTCCACCTAATCCTTCTCCCATTCCAGAAAATAAATGTTTATTAACTGTATTTGTTGTTTTATTTTTAGCATTTGCAAATAAATTAGTAAAATTAGAACTCATAATACTATGAACTGGTGAATATAAATAGAAAACTATATTAATTACAGTATACAAAATCTTCCATACTGTTCTTAATAACTTATTTTTATCATAAACACATAATTGATTAACAGTTGGTTTATCAAATTTATCTAATGCATAAAGTGTACCAATGCCAATTAAACTAAAAATTGTAAAAAATACATATGGAGTTAAACTAAAATATAACATAATACAAAAAAATAAATATGTTATAGCTAAGCCTATTCTCGATTTTATAGTTTGCTTTTTTTTTCCATGTTTATTTTTTATAGTTATTTTTTCATTACAAGTATCAAAACAAAATTTAAAGATATAAGTAAACAAACTTAAACTAATAAATAACTTAAAGTAGTTATAAAATATTGCAATATATTCTAACATTAGTATATATATAATTATATTATATATTCTATTTGTTTAACTAATTTTTTAATCACTCTATAATTAATTTTTATCCAATACTAACTAAATTAATTTATCAATAAAGGTAAATATATAGATATATATTTTATTTATTCAATTATAAAAAACTTTCTTATATATATTATAAATAAACAATATGAAATTAGAGAAAATCTTTACAAAAAATAAAAAAAAAATTAAAAAAGATGTAACTGATTCTGAATCTTATATTTTCACTGAAACTACAATTGATACAACATCTTCAGAAAATACAGAAACATCTAATTCTGATAAAGAAAATATTGAATGTAATCAAATAGATAAACCTTCTAAAAAATTTGATGTAAATAAAAAATTAGAAAGTTTATCAAAAAAAAAAAAATCAGAAACTTCAACAACTATTGAATTTGAAAAATTTATAAATAATAGAAGAAATAATATTTCTAATGCTAAAGTAGCTCACAGTGCTTCAAAATCTTTAATTGAAGAAGCATTGAAAAATATTAATTCAAAAAAAAAGAAATCCAATAATAATTTTGATAATTTAGATAATTGTGATAATTTTAGTGAATGTTCAGAATCATCTAGTTCATCAAGTTCATCTAATTCTCCTAGTCCATCAGATTGTAATATTATTAAATTAATTATAAAATTTTTTAAAATATTATTATGTGAAATATATAAATTATTAGTCATATTTTGGAAATATTTTAAAATAGTTGTAATATTTTTGTTTATAAAAATTATTATTTTTATAAAATGGCTAATAAAAATTTGTCATGAACATTGTCATAGTTCAAGTTCAAGTTCAAGTTCAAGTTCAAGTAAATGTAAATCTAATTCATCTAAGTCTAATATTATTTGTACTACAGCATTATGTAAAAAACCTTTTGATAATGATAAATCTAATAAAAAATCTAAAAAGTCTTGTTCAAAAATAAATTATAATAAATGTATTGATCTTTCTGAAGAACTTAAAACTATTAAAAAAAATGATGATACTGAATCAGATAGATCAATTTTTTTAAATAAAAAAGATTATGAAAAATGGGTAAATAATAATAAAAAAATAAATAATGATTTAATTAAACAAGAAAAATATGTAAATAATAAAAAAAAATTTAGTAAAAATAATTCTAAACAAAAATCTAAAATTAATTCAAGATCAATATCAAAAAAATTTGTACATGAATCTTCAAATGATTTAAATAATTCAAATATAGAATGTAATACTACAATATTAAATGAAATCTTTAATACAATGAATTATAAAATTTAATAAATATTCCACACAATTGGTTGTATATATTTATTATTAATTTTATTTTCTTCTAATTCATTAAAATCATTAATATAATTATTTATTAATCCAAAATGATCTGTTTCAATAAAACTATTGTAATTTTTAAATGGTTTATATGCTGAAAGAGGTGATGGATGTGAAGAAATAATAAATTTATGTGATTCTTTATTTAATATAATTTTTAATTTGTTATAAGCACTTGATCCCCATAATACAAATATTAAGTTTTTATATTTACTTGATATGATTTTTAATAGTTCATCTGTAAACATAAGCCATGATTGCTGATGAGAGTTTGGTTTAGATTGTTCAACACTTAAACTAGTATTTAATAATAATACACCTTGATAAGCAAAAAAATCTAAATTTCCATGAGTAGGTTTTTTAATTATATGGCCAAATTTAAGCATATTATTATATATATTATCTAATGAAGGTGGAATTTTACATTCTGAAGGTACAGAAAAAGCTAATCCCATTGCTTGAGGATTAAAACAGTTTGTTTTTAAATTCATAAATAATCCATGATACGGATCTTGACCTAAACATACAACTTTAATTTCATCAGGTATTGAATAATTAGTAAAATTAAATATATTTTTATAAATAGGAAAAATATTTATTTTTGAATCTAATAACTTATTGTAATTTTTTTCTGTCTCTTCATATACATCTTTATCCATTTCATCAAATATTTTTATCCAATTCTTGTTTATTACCAAGTTAAATTTTTTCATTATACAATCTTAATATCTATTATAAGTTAAAATCAATTTTTATATATAAAAATTGATTTTATTTCAATTTAAAAAAATAAATATATATAAAAGATAGAAGATGAGTAAAAAAAATAAATTAAAATCAATTGATGATAATTTAATTGATGATTTAATTGATGATGAATTTGATATTTATGAAGATTTGAAGGAATTAGAATTAGTATCAGAAGAAATTGAATCTATAAATTTGGAAGAATTAGAAGAATTGGATGATTCAGAATCAGATTCAGATTCTGAATATGAATCAGTAAAAATATCAAAATCTATAAATTTATTAAAAAATAAAGAAAAAACATTTACAAAAGAGTATGTTAATATTGATATTGAAGATTTTGATAAATATAATGATTTGATTGAATTAATATATGAAAATAATGATTTAAATATAAAGCAAGAAAAAAGAAGATTTTATTGTTGTAGTTGTAAAGATGATGATGTTGTTGAAGATACATCACAAGGGATAATTGTTTGTAAGAAATGTGGTGAAGTAATATCAACATTAATGGATACAAATGGTGAATGGACTCAGTATAATGATGATAATAAAAAAGATAATATTAGAAGTTCTCATAATATATCAACATTATTACCTCAATCATCAACATCTACAAATATAGCAATATCTTGTTCATCGCGCATGAAAACAATTCATAAATGGACAGTAATGCCTTATAAAGAAAGAAGTTTAAATGATGTATTCAAAATAATACAAGCTAAATGTGCTGAAGGTAATATTTTAAAATGTATAGAAGATGATGCAAAAATAATGTATAAAAATATATCTGATTGTAAACATATATCAGGTAAAAACAGTGGTAAAGCAATAATTATTAGAGGAAAGAATAGAATTAGTGTAATTGCTGGATGTATTTTATATGCATGTAGAAAAAAAAATAAAACAAGATCTCCCAAAGAGATAGCAGAACTATTTGGATTAAGATATACAGAAATAACAAAAGGATGTAAAATATTTCAAAAATTAGCAAAATTAAAAAAGATTGATTATAAATTTAATTTTACAAAGCCTGAACATTTTATTACAAGATTTTGTGAAGAATTAAAAATTAAAAATGAATTTATAGAACAAGCTATACAAATATCAAATAATGTTCAAAAATTACAGATTGCATCAGTACATACTCCTTTAAGTTTAGCTACAGGATCTATATATATGATGATTCATTTAAATGGATTAAATATTCAAAAAAAAATTATAGCAGATAAATTTAATGTTTCACAAGTAACAATAGCAAAAGCTTTTAAAAAGATAGAACCGTTTGTAAATATATTAACAAATGACAAGATTTGTGATAAATTAAGTGTTGAAATAAAAAAATACCAAGATGATATTGAAATATTAGAAATATTAAAACCAAAATTTTTAAGATTTAACATTGATGTTGAAAAAACAATGGGTAAATCGGCTAATAAAATATATAGTTTATTAGATGATAGTACAAATGAATTAGTTATTAATAATAAATTAATAGTAGAACATAATATTGAATTTAATAATAAAGATAAAGAAATTGATAATGAATTTTTCATATTAAATCAAACTTATGCTGACTTAAAATTTAAATATTCTCAATTATAAATTTATATTTATATAACTAGAATTTAATTAAAATATAATGAATTAATATAATGGAATATTTAACAAATAATATATGTAAATTAGAACCATTATTTAATTTTAATCCAAATATTAAAAAAAATATAGTATCATCATCATTTTTTAAAGCTATTATATCGACACATAAGGATTTTAATTTATATATTGATGGTTTAGAAAAATTATATGAAAAAGTTATTTCAGATCCAATGAATTTTTCGTTAAGATTATTTATTGATGAATCTGTATATAAAGATTCGCAATTAATGAGTAGAATAAATTCGCTTGAAAAAATAGAATTGGTTTTATATAAGTGTAAGGAATATCAAATACCTAATACAGAATTTCATTATGGATTTTTTGGAACAATGTTAAGATTTTTTCCACTATTTGATTTTGAAAATAATGATGCAAATTTAGTAATAATATGTGATATTGATGATTATCATTATTTTGATATTAATAAAAGTAATGTATTGAAATGTAAAAATTTTGATCAAATATATATGTTAAAAAGAGGAAATTTAGGAAAAAATATAATTTTTGATTTAGAAATGTTAAATCATGGTAATATAAATCCGTATTCAGTTGCATCTAGTTTTTCTGGTTACAAAAAAACTGATCATAAAGTAATAATTGATTTTATGAAAAAAATGGAAAAAAATCCATTTAAAGTTTTTTCAAACTATAAAAATAAAGTTAAAGATTTAGGTGGAAAAATACCAGATTCAATTTATAAAAATTATAAAAATTTTATTTATGGATTTGATGAATATTTTTTAAATGTTGATTATACAAATTATTTAATAAAAAATAAATTACCATGGGCTGTAAGAATAAAATGGAGTCCATTTAGTAGTTTATTTTTTTATTTTGAACATTATAAAAATAAAGTACCAAAAGAAGAATATCATTTAATATTTTTAATATTTAAATATATTTTTGAAAAAAATGATATCAAAATGAAAACTAATAATATTTTTAAAAATTATAAATTAATTGAAAAATTAAATCAAGGAAAAAATAAAAAGTTAGCTTATTCAATAAATTTTTATATGTATAAACTTTTTATATTTTTATATTCAAACAAATTATATAGATTTTTATTTGATGAAGATATTTATAAAATAATATTAACAAAAGAACTATTTGGTATATATTCATTTGACGGTATAGTATATTATAATTTAACTAGTCCTGGATCTATATCATTTGATTTAGAAAAAAAATCATTTAAACCAAATGATATAAATGAACTAAAAAAATTTACTATTAAACATGCTAAATTATTTAATTCATTTAATTAAAATTTTTTTAATATCCCAACCAATTAATGCTTTTTCAGCTACTTCTAAAACATGTTCAACAAAAAAGCATTTTATATCCGGGGTAAATATTTCAGGAAGATCTTTTTGTGTTTTTTCAAGATCTTCTTTATTTTCAATTGGTAAAAAAACTGTTTTAACTCCAGCTTTAAATGCACCTTGAACTTTATATTTTACTCCACCTATTTTTGTTACATTACCATATAAATCTATTTCTCCAGTTAAAGCTATTGTTCTATCAATAGGTAATTCTAACATAATAGATAAAAATGCTAGTGTAAAAGCTACACCAGCACTAGGTCCATCTTTAGGAGTTGCTGCTTCAGGTGTGTGTATATGTATACCATTTGGATATTTTATAAAAAATTGTTCTTTACCATCATCAGTTAAAAGATTTATTGCAGTTGTAAAAGAATATAAAATAGATTCTTTCATAATTTTTTTTTGATTACCTGTTAATTTTAATATAAATTTAGAATTTTTACCTAGATGATTTGCAGTTAATTGTATAGGAACAATACCACCACTACATAAACTAGTAGCATATAATCCATTTACTACACCAATCATATCTTTACTGTGTATACATTTAAAATTTACTTTTGTTTCACCAAGAAAATCTGTAGCAATATTAAATGTTATTTTAATAGGATTATCAATAGAATATTCAATATTTGTTTCAAATAAACCTCTTTGATAAATTTTATCAATATTTAATTTCAATAAAATATTTTCTAAAGAACGTTTAAGAGAACGAACACCTGGTTCAAATGTATAATCTTCAATGATTTTTGTTAATACTTCTTCACTAAAATCTATAGATTTATTATCAAAACCAACATCTTTACATAACTGTTTAAGTAAATAATCATTTGCAATAATTATTTTTTCTTTAATACTATATGATTCAACATCTAGTACTTCCATTCTATCTAATAATATCTTATCAATTTTACTTGTATCGTTAAAACTAAACATAAAAATAACCTTATTTAGAGGAAAAGTAATCTCTTGGAAAAATCTATCTTGGAATGAACCATTTGTCATTGGATCTGTTAAATGTATCAAAATACTCATTAATTCATTAACTTGACCATTTTTTGATACACATTTATCTAATTCATCAAAATACATAATACAACGAGCAGATCCCGCATCAACCATTTTTTTAACAATTAAACCAGGTTGTGCTCCTGAATATGTATATCCATGACCATGTAAAAGTTCACCATCATTTTGACCACCTAATGTGATTTGTACAAAAGGTATATCAAGACAATCAGCTAATACCTGAGCAAATTTTGTTTTACCAACACCAGGAGGTCCTGACAATGCTATTGGTGATATATGAGATCCTTGTACTGATATTAATTTAGCTAATATTTGTAAAGTTTTATTTTTAGCAAGTTTATGACCAAAAATTTGTAAATTTAATTTATTTTCAACATTTTCTAAAAATTCTTTTGATTTCTTTTTATCAGATCCAACAATCCTAAAAATATTATCATCTAAATCTGATGGCCATGGAAATTGTACTAAAATATTTACATACATTTTTATTTTATATGTTTCATTATTTGCATTTTTTAATTCTTCTAATTTTTCTAAACATATTTTTTTTATATGATCAGGCATATTTTTTGATAATAATACCTGTTTTTTTAAATCAATATCTGATGTTGTTATACTTTTTAGTTTTTCAAGTTCATTTTTAATATTAAATGTTGATTTTTTAAGTTTTAATTGACATATATGACTTAGTTGATTATATATTATATTTGCAATATATTCATTTGAATTTGTACTTTTTTTATCTTTTAATAAATTAAATAACAAACTAGCAACTGAACAATTTTCTTCAGTACCTAATAATAATAATCTAATAGTATTATACATATTAGATAAATTTTCATTCGAGTCTTTTGTAAAATTTTTAATTAATTTAACAAATTGTATTTTTGTTAATTCATTAAATTTATTATAATCTTCATATAATTTTAAAACAAATTGTGTTGAATCTAATATTAATATTTCACAAATTGTCATATTTTTGAGATATACTATAGCAAATTCTTTATTAATCTTTTGTAATTTATTATAAGTATCTCTTGTTATAATTAAATCACATGGTTCTTTATCAATTTCATTTATTATTTTTTCAAAATTACACTTTTTTAAATATAAAAAATTATTTGAAATTTGTGAAGTTCTCAAAAAAATATTAAGTGGATCATTTTTTATAAATCCTTTAATTTTTAACAATTTATTATTGATTGTAAAATTTATTAAACATTGACTATTAAATAATATAGTATTTGTTGACTCTAGTTTTGAAATATTAATATTTATTTTTTCTGTATAATCTAATATATCAAAATCTAATGGTATAAATATTGATGATAATAATTCATATAATGATTTATCTTTTTTTTCAAATACAAAGTCATTTTTATTTAAAGATAAATATATTATATCTTTTATTGAAGTAAAACCAACTATTTTTGATAAAAGTATTATTTGATTTTTAATTTCTTCAAATGGATTATATTTAATCAAATTTACTAAATATGAATACTTTCCATAATTATTAAATTTATCTTCTTGATAATAAATATTTTTAATATCATTTAAAATTTCTAAATTTAAATTACATTCTAAATCTTCTTTATTATTTAATCTTTTTTTTATTAAATTATCTTGACTTGATTTATTTTTAGTATCCAATATATTAACAGTTTGTAATATTTCAGATGATAAAATAACATTATCTTTTTGTAATTTATCTAAATTATTAGAATCTAATGATTCTACTGATTCTACTGATTTATTAGTTTTATTTTCCTCTGATTTTATATCACCTATTTCTGAATACATTGATTCATTATTTAATAAATTTTCATTATCTTTATTATATATATCTAAAAATGATTTATTATATAAATCATTTAGTTTCTTAATTAATTCATTTAGTGATTTCATTGATTGATTTTTTGAATAAAGCAAAATATTTTCATTTTCTATTATTATTATTTGTAAATTAGCTAATATTAAACTTAATATTTTATATTCTTTCTTTAGTAAATTATATTTTAAAATATCTATTTCTTCTAATTTATTTAAATTATTTGAGCTCATCTATATAATTTATAATAAAAAAAAATTTAATTAATTTCCCCTTGATTACAAAAAAATCGAGTCTATAACAAAATTATATTAAAACAATTTAAAAATAAAAAAAGAGTATATGATATACATATGAGTTCTAAAGATTCCAAGACCAAAACTACAACAAAAAAGACAGTAGCTGAAAAAGTTGTTGATGTACCAACTGCTAACACAATTGTTGAAAATAAAATGGAAGACAAAGTTGTTACAGTTGAAAAGAAGGGTGGTAAGAAAACAAGTTTAGAATCAACTACTGTTCAAAATACTGAATCTGAATCTGTACCTGTAAAAGCTTCCAAAAATAAAGTTGTTAAAGCACTTGAACAAGAAAATACAGTTGTTGAAACTAAGGAAGAAGTTAAGGCTGATAAAAAGGGAAAAACAAAGACTGTAAAAGAAGCAGTTAAAGAAACAAAAAAGACAGATGTAAAAACTGAATTAGTAGATAAAAAGAAAACTGAAAAAAAGAATCCTGTTAAAGTAGAAGATCAAGTAGGTGGTGCAACAGTTGCTGCTAATGCTACTAATGCTGCTAATGCTACTGATGCTACTGCTGATGCTGAAGAAGAAGTTGTTGGAAATAAGTTAAGATATTTTAAACTTATTTATAATGATGTTGTTCAAGGACGTTATTGTGGTAAAAAACCAAAGCAAGCTGCAAATAAGGCTTTTAGTTCAATTATTAAGAGTTTAAAACAAACTGGTGGACAACAAGGTGGAGTTAATGTTGATATTAATTTTACAATTAGAGAATGTACTAGAAACAGTAAGCATAAAGATTATATGTATGTTGGAAAGCGTCAAGTACTTGATAATCCTGTAAAGGTTCAAATTGCCAATGCTGATGGATCAGTTAAACAAATTGAATACAAGTATCACAATAAGCTTCAAAAAGCTCCAAAAGTATAAATTTTAATTAATTAATTTTACTTTTTTATCCTATAAAATAGTAAGGAATCTTACTATTTTATGATATATTATTTTTAATAAGAAAAGATATATGAAGAATAATTTTTATATACATAATTAATTTATTGTAAATTAAATAATTTAATTTTTTTATTATATAATTTATATAACAAACATATGTTAAATACAAAACCAATAAAAAAAAAATATTCAAATGATTTTGATAGTCCTGATCAAAATAAATACGATAGTTCTAAATATGAAGAATCTGGTCATTATTCAAAGAATGATAGTTCTAAACATGATAATAGTAAACATGATTATGATAAATCTGAAAAAGTAGATCATAAAGAAAATAATAATATAGTACAACAAGGTGCATCTAAACCTTTATTTAAATTAGAATCAAATAAAGAAGAAGTTGAAGTAAATACTCCGGAAAAATATAAAAATAATATTAGTAATATTTTAGAGAAAAAAGAAAAAAGTATATATCCTAACACAACAAATACATATAATATAGAAGGTGGAAATTTAATACAAGAAGTTTTTGGAGATAAACTATTACACAAAGTTGAATATAATCAAGAATTAGATATGTTTAACATATATGAAAATAATGAATTGGATTGTTCATTTAATTTTAATGATTTATTAAAATATATATTAAATTCAGTAGAAGGGAAATTATGTATTAAGAAATATATTTTTATAATTAGTGTAAATCCTAATTTAGGTGTTAATGAATTTAATTTTGTAAATTCTGTTTTTACTTCAAGTTTAGACTGTATGACAAAATTACAAAATTTTATTTATGAAACTATAGGTAATTTTGAATCAATAGATGCAGAAGAAGCTGAAAATTATAAAAATTTATTAATAATATTTTACTATCAATTAATAATATGGTTATTTAAAAATATTTCTGTTTTTGAAGATTCTGAAACAAATATAAAAATTAGTAAAATATATTCTGGTTTTGTATATAGATTTAGTACATTAATTCTTAAAAATATTTTACAAATTCAAAGTTCATGTGAATATAATCAAATGTTATTAAATAATCTTACAAATATTAAAGATGATCTTAATGATCAATTATTCAATATGAATCAATATCTTTCATTAAATTGTAAAAATTCAAATGAAAATAATCTAACTGATAAATTAAATGTTAATAAATTAAATGATTCATTTAAAGTTAATGAATCAAATAAATTAAATGTTAAGAATAATGAAAATAAATCTGATATATCATTAAATAGTTCTACTAAAGAAAATGAATCTTTAAAATCAAATTCTGAAAGTATAATTAAAAAATATAATATTAAAAATAAAAATGGCGCTCCTATTAGTAATTTTCTTGATTTATTTTCTGACCAAAATTTAGCAGAAATAAATTTATCTGATGATTCTGATAATGGCTATAAAGAAATTGATGATACAATTAATGATACAATTACTAGTTATAAACTTAAAAATAAACAATTTCCTAAAATTAAAAATATTGAGATATCATCAGGATTAATTACAGGTACAGGTACTGGTACTACAGCAACAGGTACTACAGCAACAGGTACTACAGCAACTGGTAGTAGTATGGGTAATTCATATAATGTTAATAGTGCAAAAGATAATGCACAAATATTTAAATTATTAAAACTTTAATATTTTTAAGGACATTAACAAACAAATTAAAGTATTATTAAGAAAAATAATATATATTTAATAATATATATTATAAATATGATTTTAGAAATAAATGAAAAAAATAAAAAAAATATTAAAAAAATAAAAAAAGAGATAACAGATCTATCAACATTAATAGATAATTTAGAAATTAATATAATTGATAAAAATATGAAAAATACCAAAATAATAGAATTATATAAATTAATGATGGAAAATATAATATTAGAACATCATAATACATGTAAAAATATATTTACACAATAATTTTTAATTTTCAAATCGTTTTAATCTTAATGTAATAATTTGATTTGTATCATACAAATTATCTTTAATATCTATATATTCTTGATGATTATTAACAGGTATATTGTTGAATTCAATAATTTGATCTCCAACTCGCATACCTTTATTATATGCTTTTCCTGAAGCTTCCATTATAACTAAATTATTAGGATTATATGAAAATCCCATCATAGGCTTTTGTTCATCTGAATTAAATGTTATTTGATAATTATCATTTTCCATAGATTCTTGTTCTTTTGTTTTCAAATTTGAATTCATAAGATCTTGTTCACATATTTCATCATCTAAATTCACATAAGATTTTTTTTTTACATTATCTTTTTTTTTTATTGTTAATACAATAGGATCATTTGGATTAATTCTTCCTTCTATTTTCAAATATTCTTTATAATTATTAACATTCTCATAATTATATTGAATAATTTGATCCCCTATTTGCATACCTTTTTTAAATGCATGTCCTTGATCTGTAACTCCTATTATAACTAAATTTTTATCATTTAAATCAAATCCCATAGGTTTTTTTTCATTGGGTTGAAATGTTAATTCAACTTCATTTTGATTTATTGTATTTTTTTCTATAGAATCTCTAAAATTATTATATTCTTCAGGCGGTATTGGTTTATCAAATATTTCCGTAATTAATTCAAAATGATTACCAAATGTTATTCCTCCTGAAGCGATATTAATAACTTTATTTGAATTCTGATCACCATATACACTAACCGACTCTTTATTAATATATTTTTTATTATTATATTCATAAGCAATTGGAAAAATTTTAATTTTTAAATTAAATATCTCACCAATCAGTTTAAATGCTTCCTCTAATTGATGACGTCCATTATCTGCCATTTCTCTTTCATTATTAATTTCAATTTTATGACCAATTAATAAATTTCTAAGTTCTCTAACGGTTAATTCAATATTAAATCGTTTAATATAATCACAAATAGAAATCCATAAACATTGATTAGTCATATTATCAACTGTACCAGAATTTTTTTCAGTTTCATATGGCCTTAAATTAGCAATAAGTGCATCTTCTATAACACCTCCAATTAATTTAAGATATTTTAATTTATACTTGATATATTTTTTTTTAAAATTTGTCATATAATATAATTATATAAAAAAAAATCTTTAATTTTATATAATTCTATTATATAAAATGATTAATAATTCAAAAGAAATAATTCCTGGACTATGCATTGGATCATCTACAGATTCGAATATAACAGGAAATATTATTAATATAAATAAATCATTTAAAAATGATAAATTGAATATATTAAATTTAGAACTAGATTTGAATAAAATATATTTAAAAGATAAGTTACATACTGAAAAAATAAATTTTGAAAAAATTAATAATTTTATATTAGAATCTTATAATAAAAATGAAAAAATAACTATATTTTCTGATGATATAATGATTAGTTTAATTATATGTATTCAATTTTTGATAAAATACATTGATGTTAATGTAATAGAATCAACTTATTATGTATGTAAAAAAACTAATATAGATATAGCAATTTTACCAAAGGTTCAAGTATTTGAATTATTTAATTTTTATATAAATAATATTGATAAGAGTATAGACTAGGTATCTATAATTTTATCTAATACATCAATCATATTATTAATTTTATTTAAATCAACTTTAATATATCCTGAATTAATTTTATAAATTATAGCTTGAAATTCTAAAATTATTTCTAATTTAGAATTAATAGCATTAATTTTATTATTTGTTTCATCAACTATTTTATTTGAATTAGTTTCTGTATTATTTATAATATCTAAAAGATCTGTACCATATGATATATTTTTATTTAATTCAATATTTGGTTCAGATATTTCAATATTTTGTTCTAATTGTTTTAATAAATACTCTTCTTTTTCATTTATTTTTTGAATAAGTTTATTAACTAAATTAAATTGTTCATTGAATAAATCAAAATATTCTTTAAATTTAATATCTAATTGATATAAATTTGTAACATAATTATCTACTATTTCATCATTAATATTTTTTTCAATAAAAAATTTAATTAATATATCATTAGCATAGTCATAAACTTCTTTAAAATTATTTTCAATATTATTAATAATTAATTCAGTATCATTATTAGATGTTAAATCTAGATATTTATAAATATTAATTTGTTTCTTAATATCATCATATTCATCAACAATACTTCTAAAATATTTAATTTGTTCAAAATATTTTCTACTATTATTATCATCTTCATAAATTTCTATACCCTTATTATCATTATCATTTGCAGATTCTAAATTTATTAAATGATTAGTTTGTTGTATTAAATATATAGAATAATTCATTTTATAATCATGTAATAACTCTTTATATTTTTCTGTTTCTATTTCTAAATAATTATTTGATTCCAACCAATTTAATATTTCTTCAACATTATTAATTATATCATCTTTAGTTTCTGAAGGTATTTGTAAATCACTTGAATTTAAATTTTCTATAATTTTTTTACTTGAATCAATTAATGATAAATATGATTCTTTTTTCATTTTATCAATACGATCAATTTGATCCATTTGTTTTGCATTTATAATAATTTTTTCAATTTGTTCTTCAGATAAATTTTGTTTATTTCCTGATACTAAAATAGATTTTTTATTAAGAGGATTATCTAAATCTTCTGCTTTGATTTTTATAATACCATCAGAATCTATTTCAAAAGTAATCTGAATTTCAGGAATTCCTCTCTTTTGTTTTTCTATTCCACTTAAAGTAAAACTACCAATTAAAAAATTATCTTTTGTAAATTTTCGTTCACCTTCATATATTTTTATATCAATTGATTCTACATAATCAGTATCAGTTGTATATTTTTTTATTTTTTTAATAGGAATAATTGTACCTCTTGGAATTAAAGTGTCCATGATACCACCAGAAGTTTCTAATCCGATAGAAAGTGAAGTTCTATCTATTAATAATAATTTATCTTCAATTGATGTTTTATTAAGTAACATATGACCATGAATAGCAGCACCTATTGAAACAACTATATCTGGATCAATAGAACAATTAACATCACGATTAAAATATCTTTCAATATTATATCTAATAATAGGTATTCTTGTCATACCACCAACCATAATTATTTCTTTAATATCTGATTTTTCTAATTCACAATTATCTAATACATCATTAATAGGTTTAATAATTAATCTAATTAAATCTTGAGTAATTAATTCAAAATCTTCACGATTAAAAGTTTGTATCATATCAATTTTATTATAAAAATTAGTGATTTTTATAATGGTATTTATATTATCAGTTAATGTTATTTTTGCTTGTTCACATAAATATTTTAATTTTTGTAAAGAATTTTCCTCAACTTTATCAATAAATTCATTTGAATTTAATTTATTTTTTTCAATAAAATTAGTAATACAGAATTCCATAATTTTTCTATCAAAATCTGATCCACCTAGATTATTATTTCCACAAGATCCCAATACTTCATATACTCCATTATTTATGTTTAATAAACTAACATCCAGTGTTCCACCTCCAAAATCAAATATAATAACATTTATACCTAATGATTCATTGATTAGATCTAAATTTTTACCTAATCCATAACAAATTGCAGCAGCAGTTGGTTCGTTAATTAATCTAATTACATTAAGATCAGCATTTTGAGCTGAATTTTTAATTATTTGACGTTGATTTTTATTAAAATAAGCAGGAACAGTTAGTATAACATTTGATATTTTTATATTATGATTAAACTTTTCAGAAAAATAATTTTCAGCTCTAACTTTAAAACTCATAAATATATGTATAGCAATTTCTTCTGGATAATATAATTTACCAGAATTATTATCTTGAATAATAATATTATCTTCTTCATCTGATTTTATATCATATGCTACAATATCAATAAAATTTTTATCTAATTCTGAAAATTTTTTACCTAATAATTTTTTAATTTCATAAACAAGAAAAGTATTTTTAATATTAATATCATTAGTTTTTTCAAAAATATCTTTTCGCAAATATGCTTCTTTACCTATTATTTTTTTATCTGAATTTATTTCAATAACAGTAGGTATAATATTAATACCATCAATATCTGGAACAATCCATGATTTATTTTTATACCAAATACTTAAACAAGAATTAGTAGTACCAAAATCTATACCTAAACAAATGTTATCAAAGTTAAAAGTATTTTCTTCATCTAAATTTTCCATAATAAATAAATAATATTAATTAAGTTTTAAAATATTAATTTATATTATTATTAAAATGGCTGGTGGTCTGGTTCAAGTAATTTCATATGGTAATCAAGATATAATGTTAACTGCAAACCCAGAAATAACATTTTTTAATATAATATATAGAAGATATACAAATTTTGGTAAAAGAGTAAATCAATTATCATTTGATAATAATGTAGAATTTGGAGAAACAGCAGTGTTAACAATACCAAAAAATTCTGGTGATTTATTATCAAGATTAACATTAAGAATAAAGCTTCCTAAAATAGATTTTTCAAATTTAAATAAAGATATAATAAGTAAAAATATTTTACCAAATATATTAGATAATTTTACATATATTTTATATTATGATTATTTTATACAATTTTATAATAACTTACTAAATGTAATCAACTTATTTTTTGAAAAATATGATAATATAACAAGTCTTACTTATATCAATGATTTATCATTATTTATTTTAAGTAATATTAATTCGGATCAGTATCAACAATACTTTACAGTAATTAATTATTTTTATAATAATGGTCTTTTAACTAATATAAGTAATATAAATATAACTTTGTTTACAAATGCCTCATTATTTAAGGATATTAATAATACTTTAGTTTATATATACGAGAATTGGACTGAAGAACAAATGAGTTATGAATTATTTAAATTTGCTATTTATAAAAATTTAGATATAATTGAACAACTAAATAAAGATTTGTATAATAGATTAAAAGATATTATTGTAACTAATGATATAATAAATTTTAGTTGGGTTGATAAAATAGGGATCTATTTATTTAATTCAATTGACTTTTATATAGGTAGTAATAAAATAAATTCTCTTAGTGATTATTATATTAATAATTATGGAGATCTTTTTTATAAAAATCCTGAATTATATAATGATTTAATTGGTGCAAATCAAGAAATTAATTTATTTAGTTTAACAAAGGATAATAATTATTTATATCTACCCATACCATTATGGTTTAATGGAAATTATGGATTATCATTTCCTTTAATTGCTTTACAATTTAATACAATTCAAGTAAAAATTAATTTAAAAAAATTTCATGAATGTATTAAAATTAATATCGATAAAGACTATAATAATGAGAAAGTAGAAAATGATATTCTAAATTATTTAATTGAAAATAATAATGAAATAATGAAAAATAAATTAGAGATTACTATGCTGGCAGAATATATTTATTTAGATAGTATTGAAAGGAAAAAATTTGCTCAATCAGGTCATGAATATTTAATTACTCAGGTTCAACAAATAGAATTTGATAATCTTAATAGATATAATAATTCTTTTGATCTTGATTTTTTTCACTGTTGTAAAGATATGTATTGGTCTGTTGTTAAAAATAATAATATTCGTGATATATTTACTAATAATCAAGGTTTTACATATTCTATATTAAATAACACTGATTCAACAACTAATGAAGAAAATTATTTTATTGAATATTTAAAAATATTATTTGATAATGAAAAAAACTTTAATCCAACACAATTTATTATAGGAAAAGAACTTATTAATACAAATTTACTTACAAAAAATTATTATGCATATATAAATGATAATCTTTTTAATAAATATACAAATTTAATTGATAGTTATAATATAATCGAAGAATCATATTTATATTTAAATAGTACAGTATTAATTGGTGATAATTCAAATTTCTTTAATTATCTTATGCCATTTAAATGTTATAATTCTAGTCCACAAAAAGGTTTATATTGTTATTCATTTGCACTTAATCCAACAGAAACACAACCTTCAGGAAGTATTAATTTAAGTAGAATTCCTAGTTTTATATTAAAAGTTAAAGTTAGTGATATATTCTTAAGTGAAACAGCGAATACAAACAAATTTAATTATAGTATAATTAATAATTTTCAGGAAAATAAGTTAATTAATAATAATGATATTAATTATAAGTTAGTTGTACAGGTTACTAATTTTAATGTATTGAGATTAATTGGAGGAATTGGAGCATTATCCTATACATATTAGGAATTGGAGCCTTATCCTATACATATTAGGAATTGGAGCCTTATCCTATACATATTAGGAATTGGAGCCTTATCCTATACATATTAATTATGTCTTAAAAATTAATTAATTAATATTATTAATCTATAATAATATTAATTATGGGAGTTGGCTTTATTCAATTAATTACACCTGGATATGAATATAATATTTTTAATAAAGAACCTCAAATAACCTTCTTTAAAATATACTATAGAAGACACACTAATTTTTTTATTAATAATTATGAAATTGGAGGTAATTACTTGAAAGATAATTCATTATTAAGTTTTAATATTCCTAAAAGTGGTGATTTTTTATCAAAATCATATTTAAAAATAGCATATGATGAAAATTATACAGAACTACTAAAACAATATCCTTCATTGTACTGTACATTATTTAATAATATATTAAATCAATATAATTCATATAGTATAAAAATTAATTTTTTTAATGAAAATTTAATAAAAATAGTAAGTATTTCAAAAGTTAACTTTATTAATGATGATATTAATTATCTTACTATTATGAATACTTATTTTAAAATTGAATCAGAACCTTCAGAAATCTTTAAATATACTTATAATTGTGTATTAGAAACTGATAAAAATAATATTTTTTATAATATTAATCAGTATTATAATTTTTATGGATATAATATGTATTCTGATGAACCTATAACTTCAAATACTTTAATATTATATTTATTTAATCAAATTGATTTTAATAATTTAGATTACATAAGGATAGATTTAGAAAATTTTAAATCTTCATTTAGAATAAAATTTTTAAAAGAAGATCAAGAAAAATATTTAGAATTATTTAATTTAATTATTAATAATTATAATTTTACAATATTTGGTAAAATTAAAATTGATAAAAATACATTATATATTTCTCTTTTCTATAATAATTTGAATGATCTTAATACATTTTATAACCAATTTATAGTATTTCTTTTTAGTAGTATTAATCAAATTAATTTGGAAATAATTGATAATAAAATTAAAAGTAAAAAATATATTTTGACTGATAATGCTTTTAATAAAATACTAAAAATAGTTTCTAATATTGATAAAAATTATATTACATATTATGACATTATAAGTAATGTTGAAAGAACTCAAATGATTTTATTTATATTAAAAGATACACCATTTTTTGGTAATTTAACTAATAATGATTTTAATGAATATTTAATAAGTGATGAAACACAAATAATTAATATTTCTAATTTATATAATACAAATTTACCAACAGATCTATATATTAGATTATTAATTACATTAATTTGTAATAGTAATATATCCATTCAAGAATATATAAAAATTATTAATAATAAAGATTTTAATTTTCTTAAAAAAATAGATTCTTTAGGTCAAGGTATTTTTAACAATAAAATTCTTGATATATTAATTAATCCAAATGTTTTAATATTATCTAAAAATTTATTTAAGAAGATTTTATATCAGAATAATGTTAAAAATAATTTTGTATTAAAGAATACAACTATTCCTTTTGCAAATAGACAGATATCTGTTTATCAAAGTATTATAATAAGTGCTTATCTATATTATAATGTATTAGATAAATTTACTTCTAGATATAATCAAACATATAATTCTTTTGATGCATTATTATCACAACTTGTAAATTTAACAAAAAATAATTTTATTGAAGATAATTTTTCAGTTGTAAGAAAATCTTATGTAACAAACTACATATATAATAATAACTTATTTAATTTTGTTATAAATGTAAATAATGATTTACTAATAAGTAATCCAATCAATGAAAATTTAATATACATTCAGAATTTATTTCAAAATTCATTACTATTAATAATATCAGAATCAATTAATGTAATTGCAAATATTTATATAAAAAATTCATTTGATATTTATCAACCAAATGGTATTCTAACAAACTTATTTTATAACATGGACTATGCTTCTGCAATATTTCCATATTCAAGTAATATTTTTATGTATTCAGAATCACTTGTTGATCCTTGTCCAACACTGGATGTTAGTATATTAAAATCTGTAACAATATTTAACAAGTCAAAAGATATTTTTTATAGTAATCTAATAAAAAATATAAAAAATAATATTAATTTTGATTTTAATTTGTTTAAATGTAACTTTAATAATACTTTAGATATTGATCAATATATTAATGACTATTTGAATATTAATAATTTTAATAATGTAATTGATGAATATTATAATAATGTTGTAAAAGTTGAAAATAAATATAATAATGAATTAATAAAGAATTATTTATATGAACTAACACAAATTAATTTTAATTTGTTATTACCAAATATTAATATTCCATTTTCAATAAATACATTTATTATGGAAAATTTATTTAATTATACAGATAACTATCTTTATAATAATTCTTTCTCTAATTTTAAATATTTTAAAAAGATACATGACCCTATTACTAAAGAATGTACATACATAAAAACTAATTTTAATGAACCAAATATATTTTTAAATTTTATTTTTATAAATTCACCTATTTATAGAATATATTTCTTATATACATATTTTGCTAATATGAGTTTAGACATATCATTTAAAAATAAAATACCTGAAGATTTTATTACACTTAGAGATCTAGCTTTTAAATTTATAATTTCATTTATTAAATTTTTTAATAATATAAATAATTCAATCATTGATCAAATTAATACAATTAATCTTGATGTATCTCCTATTTTAGATAATAAATTTAATTTAATTAATAATTTTTTATGTTTTGATCAAATAAATTTATTTTCAGATTTATATTTTAATTATTTACTAAGTATTAATCCAAATGATTCAAGTAAATCATTGATATTTTTATATCAATCTTTCTATTTTAAAAAAATAGCTAATGCAATAAGTAAAGATATATTAATTGATCAAAAAAATTTTGATAAGATTAATAATTTTATAAATGATTTCAGATATAATTATGATGATTTTATAATAATTGAATTTTTAAAAATAATGGAATTAAATAAATTAAAATTTATTAATTATGATCTAATTTATAATTTAGTTAATAATTTTTTTAAAAAAGAAAATTTACAATATGAAATAATTGTAGAAGATATTAAAAAAGTATTTTTATCAGAACAAATTGTAGTAAATTTTGAAAATTTAAATACAAATAAATTTTATTATAATTGTTATTATTCTATTTTTGCAATTGGTACTATTTTTGATAATATTAACTTGGATAACTTAAATACAATTAATAAAACATTTAATTTAACTATTGTATACAATAATTTTAATCAAATTAATAATTTTTATGGTAATAAATCAAATGATATAAAACAATTTGTAAATTATCTAGATAATTCTAATATAACCGATGTGTTTCAATATATATATTCTCAATATAATAATTTATTACTAAGTTACAATATTATTGCATATAAATACTATATACAATTTGTAAATAATATTAATATATATATTTATGAAAATTTTACATATTTATTGTATTATAGTGTCAACGAAATTATTTTTAATCAATGTCTTAATATTATAATTAATCAAATAGTAATATTTAATCAAACTAATAATACAAATATTAATTTAATTGATTCAAAATACTACTTTGTTAATACATCCTTTACTAAAAATAACATAATTTGTATTTTATTATTGTATATGAGTTTTATTTATAATTGTTTATCTTCAGATGTGAATACTTTTATTAATTCACAAAATTTTTCTAATGATAACAATTTTGATATTTATATTACTAAAAAATACTCTACCAACATATATACTAAATCTGTAAATGAAATAATTATAATTTTATCTAACTCTGGAATATTAATTAATCTTGATTATAATACTATTTATATTGAAGAAACTTTATCTAATAAAAATAAAATTATAGACTATAAACAGGATTATTTAAGATATATGCAATCAACTGATATTAAAATAACTGAATCAAATAATAAAACATTATTTGATTTAATTAATAAATTTAGTTTTATAAATGTATTAAATAATAATTATAGTATATCTTCCTTTCCTACTTTTTTTCATAAATTTAATAATAATTTAAACAACTTTATCTATCAATATAATAAAATATTATATTCAATTTTAAATGGAGGTATAAATGGTAAAACTGTTTCCGTTGATAATTTATCTGAAACATCATTACAAGAAGAATACATAGATATTTTAAATATTTTATATAACGAAACTAATTATAATATTGAAAATAACATTTATAATAATTTAAAAATTGCTTATAGTACCATTAGTATATTTGATAATTTTAAATCAAGAATTATAAATAATCTATTAAATACTGTTAAATATTTTTATGAAGGAGATCTATCCAATTATTTTTATACAATATTCTTTCAAAAATGTGGTATTATAAGTAAAAAAACTAAATTAAATAATTTAGTTTTAAATATTAATAATATCAATCCACTTTATTCGACTGATAATCTTATACAATTAATTTGTAATTATATTAATATTAATATTCTAAATTCTATTAATTTTGAAAAAAATATGAATAGAATTTTATATATTTTTGCAACTAATTATGCTATTTCTAAATCAAAAAATTTACAAGAAACTATTAATTATTTTAAAACACAAACACTTTATGATATAGTTAAAATTTATGAATCTAAGCAAACTGTAGAAAAAACTTTTTATAAAGAATATAGATCAAATACAGCACTTTATGAAGATATTGATGTTTTTCAAATGTTTAATTATCAAAATTGGTCTGATTATAATGCTTTTTTACAAAATAAATGGATTAATGTTATGATTAGTAAATTAGATGTTGACTATACTAAAACAAACTCATTTTATTATTATTATAATACATTTAGAAACTATTGTATTAAAAATTTCGAAGAAATTCTTTTATTTAAATTAGACAATGATATTCCAGTTATTAATTATTTTAATGATGTTGCAAATTTGAATGAATTATATCAATTAATATTTAATATAACTGTTCTAAGTGAAAATTTTGCTCCAAATGATATATATAATTCTATTGTTGAATTAAAAAAAAATAATCAAGCAGATTGTTTTATATCTATATTAACAGATAATATTAAAAAAAAGATTATTATCTATTTATACTATAATTATCTTGTATTATCATTTATACATATATTATTAATTGAAAACTTTTCTATAAATCCTGAAACAAAATTTGAGTATGATATTGAAACAGAATTAATAGATTTTGCTATACAAGATATTCTGAGTGTATCAAATCTTAAAATCATATATTATTATATCAGTTCTGTTTATTCTTTTAATGATGATAATGTTAATCAAATTAAGATTGATATTGATTCTAGCTTAAGTTATTATAATGATATTATTTATATTGTAAATTTAGTTAAAAATTCAGTAAATATTGATGAATATTTTATTACACTTGTTCAAAAATATATTAAATCATATGAATTAATTATTGGTAATGATGATATTTATACAACTACATTAGTTGAACCAATTAAAGGTATAACCGTTTCTAATTTAATTAAAAGAATTAATATTGTATATAATAATGATGTAACTATAAATAATCCAAATAAATATGAATTAACTATACAAAGTATTAATTTATTAGATATTAAAATATCGAATACAATATATGATTTAAATAATATATATTATAATTCAAGTTATACTGTATCACAATTTATTGATAATAATCTTAAAAATTATAAAGAAACAGATATTTCTAATATAAATATTTCATTTAACTTAGTATGTTCATTACTTAAATATTATAATATTACATATAATAATTTAAATAATGATGTTAATAACGTTATTGGAAATTTAAGACTTGGAGCAAGATTTGTTAATGATATACTTGAAGGTTTTAAAGGATTAACATCTAATTATCAATTATCATATAATTTAGGAAGCTATAAAAATCAGATTAATGAAAAATATATTTATGAAAATATATTAACTAGATTTTTTAATATTGATTCATTAGAAAATATAGCATATAATTTAGATAAATTATCTATTATAACTCCTTGTGATTATGATTTATCAACTAATAATATTAATTTTAAAAAAATTTATTTACAATTATTTAAAAAATATTATAATTTTGAATATAATTACTATAATTTTGAAAAAAACTATGTTGTTATATATGAAAGATTATTTGATTATTATAAGATTATTCTTGATAATCCAGAATCAATTATAAATATAAAAGAAAATAATATTGAAGTATATAAACAAATATTTTATCAAATAATAAATACTATATTATCTAAAAATTTATATAGTTTAAATACAAAAAATCCTCTTGAATATATTGATAACTATAATTATATTTTAAAATTATTTAAACAATTTAATTTTCAATTTCAAATTAATAAATTTAATGTATCAAATACTAAAAATTTAATTTTACAAAATTATTTTTTAAGAAATAGTACATTTACTAATTATGATGAATTATATGATTACTTAATTAATTTATATTATTATATACTATTATATGATTCTGTTGAAATAAATCCAACTAAATCTAATTATGATTTAGTGATATTTTTTAATACTATTAATAAATTTAAAAATTTTAATTTAGAATACAAATTAAATTTAACAAATTTAATTTATAGAATTAAAATCAGTATACAATTAATTATTAAAATTATTGAATATAAATTAAGTATTACTTTAAATTATAATGAAACAGTCTTAAATGAAATTATTGATAAAACAATTATTTCATTTACTGATAAAAATATTATTAATGAATTTTTTTATACACTTAATGTTAAATATCAATCACTTCTTCTAAATATTTATAATCCATATAAAATTATTGTAAACATAGTTGATTATAGTGAATTTGTTAAACTTTTTAGTAAATCTGTTAAAGAAATTATTTATTATATAAATGACTATAGTATTGAATATAATCTTGAATTAATTTGGAAAAAATATTGGGAAAATATTATTTTTAAATATTACGATTTTGCAAATAATAATTTTGAATTAAAAGATTTTATATTAAATTTTAATAATTTTACCTCTATTATTTTTCAATATTTTGATTTTTTAAATGAGGATATTACTAATAAATTATTTAATAAATATGTTGATTTATATTCAAATTATTTTTTATATTTATTTCGTGTTTTTCAAAATAATACTTATGTTGATATAGATTTCAAAACTATTTATCAATTGATATTTGAACAAGAATTTAATTATATAGGTACCAGAATTGAAGAATCAATTTATTTTACTGAAACATTATTTAATGTTTTAAAAAAAACATTATGGGGTATTCTATATCATAATAGTTTTGATAAAAGACTTAATAAATTCTTAGATTCACAAATAATTTTTTATAGTTTTTATTTTTCTTATACCAGTTTTGTTAATTTAGATTTAAATATTTCTTTTGAAGGTAGCAATTATGATTATACTACTTTTATTAATAACATACCTAAACTACAAATATTATATAGAATAATGTCTACTACTATAATTAATAGATATATTAATATCGAAGATTACTATAATATTTTTAACAATATATTATTATCATGTAACACTTTTATTTATTTTGGTAAATTAATAATTACTTTAGATATTTCTTCTAGTCCAGCTACATTTCTTGATTTTATCAATAAAAATTTTATTAAAAAAAATATTATTAATAATTTTTATAAAACAATACAAGATGACACTATAAAAGATATTACTAAATATAAAATAAATACATTTATCGAACAAGAAAATAATTTAGATGATTTTAGTATACAAATTTATAATAATTATACTAATGAATTACAAATATTTGAAGAGAATTCAATTAGTTCAACAATTATTAATAACACTATCAATGGATTAATAAATAACTATAGTAGTCAAGTAAATAAATTTTATTCTATTAATAATAAACCAATTCTTTATACTACAACAGTTATTAAAAATATTTTACAAAATATCAAACAAAATTTAGATACATTTAAAAATATACTTGGTGGTTATTCTAATAAATTTGATAATATTTATCTATCAACTTCAAATATAATAACTTTATTCAATGGCAAATCATTTGTTTTTGATGAAAATATTATTACTATATTTACACTAATATATAATGGTATTGATTCTCTAAACAATAATGACCTAATAATTATTTTATTTTATTATAATTGTTATTTAACATGGTTATCTACTTATGGAAATAGGTATACAAATGATTTAGATAATATCATTTATACTTTTGCTAATCTAATTAATACAAATATTATTAAATATATGGAATTTATTAGTTTAACAGATACTAATATTGAAGATGATTTAGAATTTATACAAGTTAATAAATTTTTTAATGGTCTTAATAATATATTATTTAATGTTTACGATAATCTTAATTTTATTTTAATTTGCCAAGAATTCTTTTCAAATATTGTTATCAATAATTTATATGTTAATGAAAATATTATTAACGATTCAGTACTTTTTAATATTAAAACTTTTAATGGACAAATTAGTGTTAATACACCTAATAATATTAAATTATTAAATAGTTACCTTAAATCAAAAGAAACTAACTTTTATATTAAGAATAATAAAACTAATGTTTGGAAATATTTATTAGGTGTTTGTGTTGATTTTAATGAATGTGAAGTGATTAAACAAATGAAAAGTATTTATGAATTTAATTCATTACTTAATATAACTAATGATTATATGAATTATATTAAAGAAATAAACGGAGGTTATATTAATGAATTAGGTATTATCAAAATATTTGAATATTTTCATTTAAATTTTGATGATCAACAAATCGATTTTTTAAATAAACAAATGTACAAAATTTTTATTAATTTAAATGTTAATCTTAATATTTATCAAGCAATTGTTGAAATGTTAGGAATTAATACTCTTGGTGATAATGAATCTTATTTAACCACTGGATTAACTAATTGGATAGTTCATATGGGAAATAAAAATTTTTATATTCCATTAAATTTCTTTTTTCAAGGTATTAGTAATGCTATACCATTAATTGCATGTATGTATACTAATATTAAAATTGATGCATTATTTTCTTCTAAAAATATTTTTAAAGATTCTATAGCTATCAATTATTTAATACCTTTTAATGTTAGTTCAGCACTAAATATGGATTTTATATTTGTTGAAAGAGACGAAAGAAAAATAATATGTGAAAAAGCTATTGATAATTTAATTGAAACACATGGAAATTATATCAGAACATTAGACTTTGATTATTTTGTAAATCAATTTGATGATACTATTACCCTACAATTTGATTTTGATATTAATAGTTTAGTTAAAGAAATAATTTGGGAATTAACATTCTTTTTAAATTATAATAAAATTACACCAAATAATTATAAAAAAATTAATGAAAAAAGTTATAATATTTATGATTTTATTTTAAACACTAAATTCTATTTAGATGGAGCTAGAAGAGATGGAGTAAATAATTTAAGTTCAAATAATTATAATGGAATTACTACTATTCTTAATCAATATAAATATAATACTAGAGCTAAAGTTAATACTAATTTAAATGTTTATAGTTTTGCTTTAGAACCTGAAGATTTTCAACCAACTGGAGCTATTAATCTAACTACAACTAGAATTTTTTCAATACAAATTATCATGGATAAAAAAGGATTACTTAATTATTTTGGTAATACCAAAACATTGTTTGATTTAGGTAAATTTTCTGCACAAATTAATTTAACAACTATCCAATATAATATTCTTAGGTATCAATCTGGATTATCAGGATTATTATTTATATCAAACAATTAATTTTTTTTTTAATAATTAAATTAATTAAATTTAATAATATTATATAATATAACTTAAAAATGCCTGCAGGTGAAATACAATTAGTAGCATATGGTGATGAAAATATTGTCTTAAATCAAGACCCTCAAATAACATTTTTTAAAATTATCTATAGAAGATATACAAATTTTTCTATTGAAACTGTTAGAAATGATCTTCTTTATACTGCAAAATTTGGAAAAAAATATTCTATTGAAATAGGAAAATTAGGTGATCTTGTTCATAAAATGTGGTTGGTTATTGAATTACCTGATATTCCTATAATTTATTCATTAGATAATATTATTGATAAACGAATTAAATTTAAGTGGGCACAAAAAGTTGCTTATGCATTAATAGATTATGTTGAAATAGAAATTGGTGGTCAAACTATTCAAAAACAATGGGGTGAATGGATGAATGTATTAAATGAACTTAATTGGAATAATTATAATAGTTCACTCGATGAATATATTGGTAATACTCCTGATTTTACTACATATGAATATGTTGAAAATGGTATTAATTCTAAAATGTTATATATTCCTTTATTTTTTTGGTTTTGTAATACATCAGGATTAGCTTTACCAATGTTATGTTTAGAATATTCAATTATTAGGTTTAATATACAGTTAAATAATTTTGAAAATTGTTCTATCTTTTCACCTAGTAACTATATTAAAATTAATAAATATTATGGTTATGGTATTTTAGGTGAACCTATAGTTCAATACACTCCACAAGGTATTGCTTGGGGTGAGTTTGATAGTATTGAAATTGCAGAATATGATCCTGTTACTAAAGCACCTACTTCATATTATCTTTATTATAGAAAAATTTCTGATAATGAATTTATTACAACTACAAATACTTATTATCAAAATATAGATGGACAATATTTTAATGATACTAATTTTAAAAATTATATTATTTATGGTCTTGATAGCGGATCTTTATTCCAACCATCTGAATCTAGTTCACTTGATCCAAATTCTATTTTTATTCAAAAAAATTATAATTATTCTTTTTTTAGTAATATCACATTAAAACAATTATACTTGTTAATTGATTATATTTATTTAGATAGAGAAGAAAGAACGAAATTCTTTCAAAATAAACATAACTATCTTGTCGAACAAGTATATTTTTCTAATCCTAGATATCTTTCAAATCAATTTAACAGAAATACTTTAGAACTTATTAATCCTTGTAAATACTTTGTTTTTATGGGTCAAGTTAATTATTTTCTTAATCCAAATGTAAACTATCTGTTTAATTATAACACTTTGTTTTTTAAACCACAGTTTGTTAAATTTGCAAAAACTATTAATTATAAAACTGTTATTAAATCTGCATCTTTCTCACTAAATTCTACTCTTGCTAATGAAGAAATTGATATGAAATATTACTCTTCTTATACTCCTTTTATACATTTTCCTATGGCTTATAATACAAATGGTTTTGGTTTATCATCTTTCTGTCTTTATCCTGATAATCTACAACCATCTGGATCTTGTAATATATCTTCATTTTATACTTTTGATATTAATACTTATTTTAATCCTATCGATATTAATTATAATAAATATGTATTCAAATCTTATGCAGTTACTTATAATTTTTTACGTATTGTTAATGGTGTCGCTGCTACTATTTTTACTTCTAATTTTTAATTATATTTTTTTATAAAAAGATAATCAAATAAAATTTATTTTATAAAATTTATATACTAATATTATATAAATTTGATGGCAATATATTTTTATACATACTCATAAGTGTTTTTAATGTATTATCTGTTTTTTTTCTATTTTTCATATAATCATCTATTTTCTGTTGATAGTCTTTTAAATTATTTTCAATATAATTTTTATCATCGACAACACCTTGTAATAAATCTAATTCTTTTAAAGTTGATAATTTTTGTAATTTACTTAACTCTTCAAGAAGAGTTATTTCTTGATACTTAAATGTTGTAAGTTGTGAATTAATTTTATTTTCAATTTCTTTAGGTAAATCTTTTTTTAATTTTTCTTTAATTATATTATAAACTCTAATAAATTCATCTGCATAATTTAGACCTAATCCAAATTGAACTTTAGCAACTATTCTTGAATTACCACCACCGCGTATAAGACCATTTCCATTATATGGTATATATGATAAAAATTTTGTTAAAACAGGATTAAAATTTGATAAACCAAAAGGAGTATTTGACAAGTTTAATCCTTTATAGAAGAAATTTAATGGTTTTAAATTTTTTTTAATTTCTTCTATAGTTAAAACATGTTCTTTTGTTGTTTCTATTGTTTTGACAGGAATAGATGGCCATGTTCTCCAGGTTACAGGTTGTGGTTGTGTAACAATATTTGTAGGTGTTATTGGCTGTTTAGGAATAACTACTCTTGGATTATTACCAATAATTGTTGGATTTTGATGAACTATACCAATTAAAAATCTTATTAAAGTCATAAAATTTTTATTTGAATTTATTGTTGAAATTAGATTTTTTCCATTTGTTGTTTTACTTAATCTATTTAACCAACCTGCAATTGGTTCAATAATAAACATTGTGCCTTTTACTGATGGAATAGCTGTCTTTTTAAATCCGAAAGTTTTGAGTAATTTAAGAGCTATTTGTGGTGGTAAATTTTGAACAAGTTTTGGATCATTTAAAGCTTTAACAAAAGTATCATCCTTTAATAATTCTTTAAGTTTTTCTAAATCTCCACTTACAGCATCAGTTAAAACTCTAATACAATTAGTATCATCATTAGAATAACCAACTGAAGCACATGTTTCTACAAATTGAGCATTATTATTTAATTCATAAAGTGTTTCTTTACCAGAAGTATCTCTTTTAAAATAAACACTTCCTCTTTTTACCCATTTATTCTCTGGTAAATCTCTAATTATTTTTTTCATTTCTTCTTCTTCATTTACAAGTTCATCTTCAAATTTTTTAAGATCTTCTTTTGTAGAAAGCACTCTATATGAAGAAGGTGTACTATACATATAACTTGGAGTAGATTTTTCTTTATTTAACCATTTTTGTAATAAATTTTTAATAGCGCTTACATTAAATACAGTATTATTTTTAGGTTTAATATTTGTACAAACTGCCTCTGTGTAATCTAAAGAGTCATTTTTTGCATCAATTAGTTCATAACCAAAATTAGTATTAGTATTATCATTATAATAAGTATCAGCTATGTCAAATAATTCTGTAGAATGAATAGATTGTTTATTTGAAGTAAAAATTTCACCATCTTTTGATCTTAATGGTAAATCTCTAAATAATTTTATTTCACCTGTATTATTTTTTTTAAGATTTATTCTTGTATTATCTAAATCTAAGTTTTTATAATTATCAATTTTATTATTATCTTTATCTTTAAATTCAAAATATTTATTAAATAAAATATTTGCATTATTATTTTCTTTTATTAATTCGATTGTATTAATAATTTTTTGTTTATCTTTACCATTAATTTGATTAATAAGTTTATATTCTCTTCTAAAACATTGGTCACCTGCTTCTTTAATTAATTTTATCAATGAATCAGGAAGGTATTCATTAAAATAAGCATTACATTGATTTAATTCATATATATCAGCATCTTTTTCGCCATTTAAAGTAACATAGTTGTTGCGATCATCAAAAGGTTCACTTATTGAATTTAATAAAATTTGTTTAAATTTATTACAACTTTTATTATTATCTTTATTAATTTGAATAATTTCGTTAAAATCATCTAAAATTTCTTTTATAATTTCATCATAATATTTTTTTTTTAATAGCAATTCATTACGAAGACGACCAGATTTTTTTTCAAAATAAATTTCTACCAACTTATTTTCTTTAATACCATTAGGAAAAACTTTTTTGATTGATGGTTCAATTTTATTAACTAAATATTCTTGGATAGTACCACTAGTCGTAGATGGATCAATTTCTTTAAGATTGTTAGCAAGAGCAACAACAGCTTGAGTAAATTGATGAGCAATATCACCATTTTTTGCATCATTATTTGAATCAGCTGAATAACACTGTGTATTTGCATACATTTTCCAAAAAATATCATTTTGTTCAGGATTATCTGAAGAAAAATTTATTTTAACATCACCAGGGTTTCCACCTGGTTTAAATTTATATAGTGTGCCAAAATAACTAGCTAATGGCTCTAATATTGGTAATTTTACAATTTCATTATCAGACATTGAATGTATATATTAAATTATAGAAAATATTTTTTAAAACTAATTTATATTAAAAATTTTAAATGTAAAGATATAGTTAGTTTAAATTAATAATAATATCTATATTAAAAATATTTTTTCTTATTTATTAATATATAAACATGGATAACAAAACTTTATTATTAATTATTTTAATTATATTATTATCAATTGCTGCCTATCAATTCTTATTTTGTATTGAAAAATTTGAAAATATTTCAAATAATAAAAAAAAAATTGTTTATGTTTTTGTTTCTAAAACATGTCCTCATTGTGTAACTTATAACGAAAATACACATCCTATTTTAGAAAAAGCTTTTGCTAATACAGATATAAGCTATCAAAGAGTTTTTGCAGATGAAGATCCTAACAAATTATTTGAAAAATATAATGTTGAATATGTTCCTACTTGCATTATAGTTAAAGGTGATAAATTTGTAAAAATTTCAGAAATTGATCCTAAATCTATAATAAAAAAATTTCTAACACTATAAATATTATTTAAATAAAAAAGACTATATATTTTATATATAAGATGACTGATAAATTAGACTTTATTTATGACTCTGAAGTCTTTGTTGATTTGTACAGCATACTAAATGTAGATATAGAAGCATCAAATGAAATTATTAAAAATGCATATATTAATTTAGTAAAAATACATCATCCAGATCATGGTGGTAATAGTGAAATGTATCAAGAAATCACGAAAGCATATGAAATATTATATAACAAAGATTCTAGAAAAGAGTATGATTTATATTATTTAAAAAAAAGTATGGATGAATTTAAAGGTGATGATATATTAAGATTAAAATCAGAATATAAAAACTTTGTAGATGCAAATATTAGACCAATTAGTAAAGAAAAACTGGATGAATTATATGAAGATATATTTAAAGACAGAGAAAAGTTTTTAGAAGATAAAATTGAAGAAAATGAATTAGAAAGAAGAATTAATGATATTGATTTAGAAAGAAAAAATGATAACATTGAATCAATAGATGATCGTTTGTTAAAAATGATGAATGAACTTAATAAAAATCTTGAAAAACCAATAACTATTAGTGAATTTTTTGAATACTTTAAAAATAATTTATCTACAAATAAATCAAGTGAATTGATTGTAAATGAATTAGGTACACTAGATACTTTACCTGGTTATAGTTCAAATTATTCGCTTTTTGGATCTGATTCTAATTTTGTAGGATCTAATTTATATTCAGATATTAACGAAGATTCCTTTAATTTATCAGAAGTTGAAGTTAATAAAGAAGAATTTATAAATTGGAGATCAACAAAAAAAGTAGATACAAAATTATCTCAACTAGAAATAGAAAATTCTCTAGATAAAAGAAAAAAAGAAGAAGAAGAAATTTTTAATGAAGTTGAATGTAATTTAACTAGTAGTTCAAAAAAAAAAGAAGTTCAAAAATATCTTAAAAATAAACATTTATCAGAAGATATTGATGAATATAATACTAAATTAAATGAAACTAAAATAGAAGATTCTAATTTAGATGAATCAACAATAGTTAAAGAATCAAAAAACTTTAATGTTAGAAAGCGTGAACTAAAATAATTCTAATTTTCTTTAATAAATTTATTAGCCGTTTCATAACCAAGATTATACATTTTTATTTTATAATCATTATCAATTTCCCATGATTCTGTTTCTTCATTAAAACATTTTATATGAATTGTATTTTTTAAATAGATTTCATATTTATTATGTATAGATCCAAAAGCTATACATTTAATTATTTTCACAATATATTTATCAATACTATCAAAATCACTTGATTCCATATTATTATTTTTATCATCAAGTAATACTCCAATAACATCATGTAATTTATCTTTGAATAAAGTTATAGGATAGTGTTCAATACATCCTCCATCAATCCAAATCTTATTTTTATATATATATGGTTTAAAAAAAATTGGAATACTAATACTAATTCTAACTGCTTTTAAAATTTCCATAGTCGGACTATTATCAACTGAAAAATAATGTAATGTTGAATCATTTAAACAAGTTCCTGTTATAATTAATTTTATTTTAAATTTATCAAATAATTCTTTAAATGTAATTTTATTAGAAATATTTTTTTTTTCAATCAAAGTCTTAACTATATATATTATATTATCAGTACTGTTAAAACCAAAACATATTTCATTTAAAATATTATCAAAATCAGGTTTTAATAAATGTGCAAAATCTAATTCTAATAATAAGTTATAAATATCTTGTGGAGTATATCCAATTGCCAAGTATAAACCAATAATTGATCCAACAGATGTACCACATATAATATCAGGTTTTACAATAATATCATTATCAATTAAACATTTAAGAGCTCCTAACATTGCCAAGCCTTTTATACCACCACCACTTAATATTAAAATGTTTCTACGTTTTCCAACATATAATGGTATATCCTCCATATTTTAATATATACTAATATATTATTAAATGAATAATATAAATATTAAAAATTTATTTATTGATAGTGATATAAATCATGAAGATTTTACACATTCAAATACCCTCAATGTTTATAATTTAGTTGAATCAAAAGTTTTTATTAATAATTTAGATGATGAATATATTCTTAATAAAATAAAAAATAACGATAAAAATGAAAAAGTTAAAACTAAAGATCTTTATGAAACAAAATATCGTGAATGTTTACTTAAAATTGATAATGCAATTGATATGAAATTAACTGATGTTTTTTTTACAGTTGGAGATAATTTTTTTGGATATAAAAACTATAGTTCTTTTAAATGTCTTCAATATATTCAACAAAAATTAAGAAAAAAAAATTTTGAAACATTAATTTGTACAAATAAACAAATTTTTATTAGTTGGAAAAATATTGTTAACTCTTTACAACCAAATACTATCTAGATTAAATATATATAATCTTAATATTAGAAAAATCTGATTTCCCTAATATTTTGTTCATTGTATCCTTAAATTTTATTGGTAATGATATATTTTCTAATGAATCATTATTAGAAAATGCATTCTCATCAATATTTTCAACTGAACTTGGTATTAATATATTTTTCAATTTATTAAAAGAAAAAGTATGTTTACCAATACTTATTACATTATTTGGTATTATTAATTCAGTTAATTCATTTTGCATAAATGCATAATTATTAATTTTTATAATAGATTCTGGTAATTCTATTTTTTTTAAATTATTTGAAGAAAAAACAGATTCTGTAATAACTTTTATACTTTTAGAAATTGATAAATTATTAATTTTATTATTTTTAAAACATTCAGAACCAATTTTTTCTACAGAATCAGGTATAACTAATTCTATTAATTTATTATTTAAAAATGCTGAATTACCTATTGTTATTATTGAATCTGGCAATATTAATTTTTCTAAATTATTATTAAAAAAAGAATAATCATTAATGTATTTAACTGAGATTGGTATTTCAATAAATTTTAATTTGTTATTAGCAAAAGAATATTCATTTATTATCTCAATTGAATTAGAAATATGTATATTTTCTAATAGATTATTCATAAAACAATAATAACCGATTTTTTTAACAGAATTTGGTATATTTATATATTTTAATTTATTATCCATAAAAGAAGAATTACCTATTAATTCAATTGATTCTGATATATTAAAAGCATGTAAATCTTTATTTTTATATTCATTATCATTAATTTGATTATTATTTGATTTAGTTAATTTATTTTTATATTTTAAGTATCTATTTTTATATTTTAAGTATTTATATTTAAAATCCATATATTATTATATATATATAAATTATTCATTTTTTACATTCTGTTTAACCCTTAAATAGATATCTACTATTAATAATATAATAATCACAATAATTCCAATTGTTAGAAAATCAATACTATTGGAATTATTATTCATAGATTGAAAATGTTCTGGTCTAAAACCATAATTAGTAAAGTTTTCTTTTTGAATATTAGAATTTATTTGATTTTGCTGCAACATATTTAATATCCTATCCATCTTTGAATTAATTTGCTTTTTCTCTTCAGCATCTTCAATATATTTAGATATAGTATTTTGTAATACTGCATTTTGATATTTTAAATTATTCTCTTCATTAATTTTATCAGAAAGCATTTTTAATTTATTTTCAATCATTACAGCAGATTCTTGTGATACTGAAGGAACTGTATACAAAGATTGAATAGGTTGTACAGGAACTTGCATTTGTGATTGAATTGGAGGTTGTTGAACATTATCTTGTGAAAAAGTCATGATAGCAGGAATAGTGTTTGTTGCTGTTCCACACATTTTACCAAGAGCTGAAGTTTGTCTAGATTCTTTAGCTTGATCAAGTTCTGAAATAGATAAAGCAGATGTATTTTCCATAAAATTTTTTTGAATATTTTTAATTTCATTTTTACATAATGGACATTTAGTAATGTGTTTTAATGCATTCGAAATTATATCGTCACTGTGATTTTTTGGAGAAGTATAAATATTTACACAATCTCTATGAGTTAATTTTGGTTTAGAATTTTCTTGTGTATTAATTTGATTTTTTGATTGATTTTCAGATAATAAATTAGATAGATCAGTGCCATTTAAACTTTGATCATCATTAAATGGTGCTCCGTAAGACATTTCATTTTCATTTTCAACGCTATTAAGTGTACCATAACTATTTCTCATATTAGATAATTCGTATTTGGAAGGGTTAAATGATTGTAACCCTTTGACTGTTTGATCAAATTTTTGATTAATATTAAATGCATCAGATATATTACAATAAGCCATCCTTCAATGGATCTATATAATCTTATAAGATAAATTTAATTAGAAAAAAAATATATTTATATAATTGGGTTTATATTTAAAATATAGTTTCTTAAATTTATATATTATAAATGAGTTCAGATACTTCAAATTCAAATAATTCAAATTCTTATAAAAAGACAACAGCAAATAGAAATAAGGGTACAACTTTCTCAACTGATTATATGGTTAATTATCTACATGCCTCTGATAAAATTAAACCAGAAGATGAAAGAGTTGGATATGTTAAAAAAGATTCAGATAATAGATCAGATAGTTCAGACGATATTACAAATTATATAAATGAAAAAAAAAATGATAAAAATTATTCAGATACAAATGAGCAACAATCTGGACCTTCACAACCATCAACTAATATTTTTCAAAGATCAATTCAAGGTGATGGATACAAATTTGAGTCTAAAAATCAAGATGAAGGAAAAGGAATTGATTTACCAGAAGATTATGATAATTATAATGAATTATCAGAAGAAGGGAAAATGTTAAAAAGATTAGATATGCTTAGAAAATTAGGTGAATTAGCACAATACAAAGTAAAACTATCTCAAAACTACAATATGAATTCTGATTATTTTACAATGAAATATGAATATCAATTACATACAAATATTAGAGCAAAACAAAATTTTGTAAATTGGACATCTAGTTTAATGTTAAATTGTATTTATGGTTTAGAAATTTTAAATGAAAAATATAATCCATGGGAACTTAAATTAACTGGATGGTCAGAACAAATTAATGCTGATATTACAAATTATTATGATGTTTTTGGTGAAATATATGAAAAATATAATAAACCTGGTAAATCTATGAGTCCAGAATTAAAATTAATATTAATGTTAGGTGGATCTGCACTTAAATTTCATTTAAATAATGTTGCTCTTTCAAATAAGTTAGGTATACCAAATCCAACTTTTAATGGAATAACCAATGGTTTATCAAATGGATCTGGTCCAATGGGTTCATCTAGTATGCCAAATCAAGATTCAAAAATGATTGAACAAATGAGACAACAAGCTGCATTGGATAGAATGAGAGAAGAAAATAAAAAACAAGCAGAAGCTTTACAAAAAAAATCAGAAGCAGAGCATGAAGTAGCTGCAAAACAAATGCAAGATATGTTATTATTACAACAAAAACAAACAGAATTTATGCAACAAGAATCCATGCGAAAGCAAAAAATACAAGAATTTGAAAGAATTAAGGCAGCAATGGAACAGCAATCTCAACCTAGACCTTTTGGTAGTTTAAATGAATATGCTACACCTATTTTTAATAATATTCAAGATAATCCTTCTACATTGTATGCTCAACAAAGAAGACAAGAAATTGATCAACAACTGCAAGCAATGAAAAGTAATGTATCCAATATTAAATTAAAATCACAAGATATGAGAGATTTAGCTGCAGATAAATTGTATCCACAACCTGGACTTAATATTAAAAAAAGAACTGATGGTATTAGTGTTGATACTAGTTCAGAATCTAGTGTTAAAAATAATAAAAAATCTGATAGTTCTTCAAGTTCATCTTCATCTGAAAGTTCTAGTTCTTCAAGTTCTGAAGTTAAAGCTAAATCAAAATCTAGTGGAGGTACTTATAATTCTAGAAAAAATCAAATAGAAAAAAGTCTAAGTTCAAGAAATAATCAATCTAGTTATTCTAAACGTCAATATAAAAGAAGTGGTATTACAATTGATACATAAATAGTTAAAAAAAAAAGTTAATAAATTATTTTTATTTAATAATTTATTAAAAATTGAAAAACGTTTTGAATATATATAAAGACATAAAGATATATAATTACAATTATGTCTGAAATAGAAATAAATTCACAAGATATACTCAATGCGATTGATTTGAATAAAATTAATCAAAATGAAAAAAAACGCAGAGGTCGTCCTAAAAAAACTCAAATGCTTGTTTCAAATCAAAAAATAAAAAATCATTATTCAGACGATGAAGAGCAAGAAGACGATGAAATTATTTTACATTTACCTATTTCCAGAGAAGACATTAAAAATTTTAATATGGGTGATGTAGAACTAGGTGATATTATAGATGATTATAACGGGGTAAATAAAAATCATACATCAAACTTTTATGATGCTAATCTAACAAATACATCTTCTGAGGATAAAGATGATTCTGATAAAGATAAATTATTAGATTATAATTTAAAACAATATGGTTATGTTATTAAAAAATTAAAAGATGAAAATGATGAATTAAAAAAATATTTAAGTGAAATAACACCGATGTATTTTACTGAAATAAAAAAAATATATCCAATTGATTTAAAACTATTTGATAATCAAAATAATGTTTTAATTCCTAAAAAAACTAACATTTGTTGTTGGTGGTGTACATATACATTTGATTGGTTACCAACATATTTGCCAGAAAAATATTCTGATGGTAAATTTTATGTTACAGGATGTTTTTGTTCATTTAATTGTGAAGCTGCATATAATTTAAGATTAAATGATAGTAAAGTTTGGGAAAGATATTCTTTAATAAAACAAATGTATTACATGATTAATAAGGATAAAATTAAATCAATTACAGATATTGAAATTAATGTTGCTGGTCCAATAGAATTATTAGAAAAATTTGGTGGTCCTATGAATATTACTGAATTTAGAAAAAATGCAAAAATTTTAGGAAGAGAATATCATAAATTAATTCCACCATTTCTACCTATTTCTATGGGATTTGAAGAAACAACTAACAATAGTAAAATATCTACAAAAAATTTAAATATTAATTCATTTATTAACTCAAAATCTGATAATATGGTTATTAAACGAAATAAACCTGTTTCTAATATTGCATCTAAACGTATTGATAATTATATTGAATAGAAATTAATTATATTTATATATTATACCAAATTAGTTAAGCTAAATAAATTATTATGTAAAGTTGATAAACTAATGTATCAGCCATATCGTCTTTTTTTTTATTTAATATATATTTATTTGTTGATAATATATTATTTATAGAATTAGGAAGTTTTGGAATTATTTGATTTGTTATATCTATAGTAAATTCCTTTCGTTTATCATATTCTTTAAACTTATTTATATAAGATTTTACTTCTATCAAATTAAATAATTTTGAAACAAAATCATATTTTGTTTTAACTGTTGCATTAATAAAATTAACTCCTGATATTATTTTTGAATTAATTATTTTTTTTAAACAAAAAAAAGTAAAAATACCTATTGATATAGTTTTCATAACCGGATTTTTAAAAACTGGTTGATTTTCTATATAAATATTTAGCTTTGATACATATTTTGAATTACCAAATTCATCAATATCATAAGGAGTTAAAATTATATTATTATAAAATTTTTCCAATGATTCTAATAATCTTTCCATCTGGATATTAAAATTATTTTTATAAATTGGATTTTCGGATATCTTGTATAATTTAATCTTATTTTTTTTATTCTTAGCATTAAATAATTTTATTGGTTTTGCATGTGTATTACAAAATCCTATTAAATTTTCTGGATTTAAATGATCTGTAGTACCCTCCTTCAACTGATAAAATTTACTTATACAATTACATATTGCTCTTTTATTTTTTATTTGTTTGCAATATAATGGTTTATATGATACATCTAAAATACCCCAATCAATAATATTTACTGATTTAATTATATCAGTTTGTGATCTATCATTTTCTGCTAAACAATATGCTAAATTTACAGTTCCAACATCTATTGTTAAATAATAATTTTTATTATTTGACATTATATATACTTAATTATTATATTTTAACACAGTTTATAACACACTAATTTTAATGTACTTTGTTCCATAATTTATTTAACTTTATTTTTATATTCGAATATTTACTTAAAATATTTTCCATTTGTTCATCCATCGTCTTACATTTACTTGAATTTAATGTAACATTTTTATTAGTTGAAAATATACTATACGATCCAGTTTCAATAAATTCTGTTAACTCATCTGATGTATCAGAAGAGCTATCAGAAGAGCTAACTGAGCAAGTAGTTGAAGTAGATGAACTATCCGAAGAATTTGATGAAGTATCTGAAGATGAGCTATTAGAACAAGTAGATGAAGTAGATGAACTATTTGAAGAAGTAGATGAACTATTTGAAGAAGATGAAGAAGATGAAGAAGATGAAGAAGATGACGAATTATTTTTTGAATTATCTGAATTTTTCATATTAGCTAATATTATAATATTTTCATCCATTAAAGTATTATATATTAATATTTTAATATATTTTTATATAAAAAATTGATAATTTAATAATAAATAATTATTAATATATTCAATGACAGATTTATTAACTGGTCTTTATAAAGCTAAATTAGAATTATTAAATTTACCTTATGATTTAGAAATATCTACTACAACAATAACATGTCATTTAGATATAATATTTAATGTAGAAAATATTGGATTATATTTTAATGATTTTGATGATGTAATAATAGGTAAGAGATATGGAAATAGAATTGTTAATAATTTAATTAATATAAAAAAATTAAAATCATGTAAAAAAAAGAAAAGACGTGAGAAAAAAAACTTTTATAATCAAGTATCATTAATATTTAGATCTGCAACATTAATGGGATTAGATCCAGAAAAATTAAGTTTAAAAGAAAGATTTAAAACAGTTAATGTCAAATTATTTATAAATGGATCTATTCAGATGACAGGATGTAAACATTTAGATAATATTAAAAAAAGTTTAGAAATTTTATTTGAAAAGTTAAAAATTTGTAAAGCTGTTTTAGATAAAGATATGAAATTTATTACAAAAAATTTTATAGATGATCCTATAAAACTTGATATAAAAAGAGTTGATAATTTTAAAATAGTAATGATAAATACTAATTTTAATATTCAATTTCAAATTAATCGTGAAAGATTACATCAATTATTAAAAGAAATTGGCTTTGATGTAACATTTGATCCAATAATTCATGCATGTGTTAATATTAAATATCAAATACGAAATACTATAAATAAAACAATTAGTATTTTTGTTTTTGAAAGTGGATCAATTACTATTGCTGGTTCAAATTCATGTCAACAAGTTTTAGACACATATAATTTTATTAATAAATTTATTTTAAATAATTATTCTAAATTACTTACTAAAAATATTACTCCACAACTTATTGTTGAATTAATTAAAAAAATGGAATAATTTATATTTTTATAATACTTATTCTTGAGAAAAAGTATATAATTCATTTTGTACTGCTGATAAAGGTCTTACACTACTAAAAATTTGTTTTGGATAATATGAATCATCACAAAAAACATATTCTGTAAATTGTGTTGTTGGACCACGATTTTCTTTTACTGGAACTGGATCTCTACCTTCAGCAACTATTTCTTTTGATACATTTAAATAAGCATTATCTGCATCTAATCTTGATCTTGATTGTGTTCCATCACCTTGTGTACCTATAATATTCTTTTGTGGACCTGAAAATACTCTCATTGTTGCATCAGGAGTACCATTTTTATAATTAAAATTAACTGTGCCAGTACCGTTACCTTTAGAACCTATTAGATTCTTTTGTGGACCTGAAAAAACTCTCATTGTTGCATCAGGTGTAGCATTATCATAGTTAAAATTATATTGTTCAAATTTATTTCCAATTGTGCCTATAATATTTTTTTGATCAGCAGTTAATTCTCTTAAACTTGTATTTGGAGTACCATTTTCATAATTAAAATTATATTGCTTTATACTGTTACCTTTAGATCCAATAATATTTTTTTGATCAGCAGTTAAATCTTTTAAATTAGTATTAGGAATTGCATTATCATAGTTAAATGCATATTGTTCTTGATGATTTCCCTTAGCACCTATAATATATTTTTGATCTTCAATTATATTTCTTAAATTTGCATCACTTATACCATTTGCATAGTTAAATATATAATTTTCTAAATGATTACCTTTTGTTCCAACAATATTTTGTTGATCTTCAGTGAAATTTCTTAAATTACTTTGAGGAGTTGCATTATTATAATTATACATATATTGTTCTTGGTGATTACCTTGAAATCCAAAACCACCTCTTTCATACATAGTATTTACTAGATTTCTTAGATTAGTATCAGGAATAGCATTTATATTATTAAATAAATATCCTTGTTCTTTATTAGATAAAACACCTAAAATTAAATTATCTTCTGATAAATTTCTCATATTTGTATCTTGAATAGCATTATTATTATTAAATAAATATCCACGTTCAGAATTTTCTTTAACATTTGTTAAAATAATTTTTTCAGTTAAAATTGATCTTAAAGTTTCATCAGGAACCGAATTTACAGCATTAAATAAATAACTTTTAATTGAATTTGAAACGTTTGTTAAATTTTTTCGTCCATTATCTTCTAACATTATTTCACGCAGAGTTGTTTCAGGAACAAAATTCATATAGTTATTTAATGGTACTGAAATATAATTGCCTTTAATGTTTGATAAATCTAATTCAGGCATAGATTCTCTTTGGGTACTTGTTGGAACGTATGTTTCTTGATTAATAATTTGACCACGAGTATTTTCTTGAACGTTTCTTGGACCATCATAATCAAATGTTTTTTTAAATGTTTTTCTATATTGACCCCAAAGATATTCTGGTGTTGCAAAATCAACATCTGATTTAACTGGATTTAAATGAGGATTATCTGGATTTAATGTTCGATTAGTTACTGTTTTTAAATGTTTACCATAAATAGCAGGAGCTATAAAATCACCTATTTGTGGCATAAATGAATTTGGTAATTGTTCATAAAATCTATCTGGACCCTTTTGAATAAAATTACCAATTGCACCTCTTCGATCACCCTTTTGACCTACAATTACTGGTGGTTGATATGAAACTTTTGGATTATCAACTGTTCTTAATTGATCTACATTTTTTGGTAAAGCTCTATATAAATCTTGATATCCAGTATTACCTATTTCATTATAACCTAAATTTAAACCTGGTGTTACTCTAACTGGTTGAAATGGTCTTTCTCCTTGTCTTTTATCGGATGGTATTACTCTAGATTCAAAAAAATCAGAAAAATTAGGCACTCCTGTAACAGATTCAATTTTACCAATTTCTGGAGGAAATAAATAAGGTACATCTGTTTTGTGTTTAAATTGTGGGTTTTGATCAGATCCTGTAAATAATTCTACTTTTCTAACAGCATAATTTGTTTGTTCTTTATCAAATTCAGGATTAAAACCATAAGTTTTTGATTTAAAATATGGTTGCATGTTATCATGAGTCATATCAGACGTTACTCCATATCTACCATCTGATTCTGGATTAAAATTTGATTGTGGATTAAAACGTAATTTATCATTAAAAATATTTAATATTTGTTTAGTACTCGGTAAAGTACCCGGAATACCGCTATGATTAAATTCTAATGGTTTAAATTGATTTTCAAATGTAGTACAATTATCTGAAGCATATGATTTTGATTCTGATAATCCATTTGATTTTCCTGATAAATTTGAGACAATATCTTCTAAAAATTTATCTTGAGTATTTAAAACTCTTGTATTAATATTTGGTCTTGAATCTACACTATCAGAATATTCTGATATATTATCATTTATATTAACTTTTCTTAAATTTTTATTTTCAGGTATATACTCTGGCAAAGAAAAATTATCTGAAAATATACTATCTGAATCAGAATTAATATCATTTATATTTTTCATACTTTCTATATTATTACTTCCTATATTTTTTATCATATTTATATCATTATTTAATAAATTATTAATTTCTTTATTTTTAATTTGACTTATACTATCATTCTGTATTCTCCAAATATTACTTACTATTTTACTATCATCTTCTGATTTTTTATATAAATCACTTATTGTATTATATAATATTTTATCTCTCGTGTTCCAAATATCACTTTCATAATTATTTAAATAATTTATTGGATAAGATTGTTCATAATTAAATTGAGGATTAATAGTTTTTTCTTTATAATTTGAATTATTATTTATTAAGTTACCGAATATACCTAAACCACTTCCTATTGCTATATCCATTTAAAAAATTAAATATATTATTATATTTAACATACATTATAAATAAAAATTTTATAACTTAAAAATTTGTTTAAGATATATTTACATATATTCATTATCTGAATCTGATTCTGAACTTACACTTGAATTTTCACTAAAGTTTTCACTCATAACTTGACTTTCACAACTTGGATCATTTCTTCTATTATAAACTTTAGTATTACAATTTGCTGGTGTATTAACTGATGTTGGTAATGATCTTCCTGGAATTTGACTTGGTAATGTGTTATCAGTATTTAAAATAAAAGGATATGGATAATCATAATTATCTTTAGCTTCAAGTTGAGAATTGACAGCCCAATCATAATAAATATTAACTTGAGGATTTAGATTTAAATCATAAAATCTATTAATAGACATTTCTCTATATAACTGTTTAGGAAATGTTGTTATTGATGATAAAGGATCTAATGCTCTATCACAAATTTTTGAATCATAGGTTTTAAATTTAAATACATCAACCATATTTACCATACCTTTCTTAGATCTATCTTGTTTAACGTTTCTATTGGTCATAATAGAATCAATATCAACTAATGATTGAGCTGGAGTTAATCCAGGTTCACTTAATGCAATCGAATCACCCCAACCATTATGACCTTGTCTAGGACCAAAATAACTTAAACATTGATTACAATTCTTTACACGATTAGGATCAATTACTGATAATAATGGAGCTGTACTTTGTTCAATATTATCATTAATATAATCATTATCATAAGTTAATCTTGATGATACACCATAGTTAAATCCAGAATTTGTGCATACTTTATTTGTTAAGTTAGGGATACATCTATTTTGATATAGATCATCGCATGGTTTTTTATCGCAATTTTGACAATCACTTCTATATGTTAGATATTCTTGATTAAGATTATTCATTATATAATTATGACAAGAAAAATAAATAATTATATTATATTTATTTTTTCATATAAAATTATATTTTTTCAAATAATTTATAATGTTTGATATTCTTCCTCAGAATCATACATTGATTCACTCTCTGATTCTGATGAAACACTCATCATATTTTTTGCTTCCGATCCAAATATCATACCTCTTACTCCTTGATTTCTCATATTCATTTCACTTTCCATTCTTCTTACATTATTTCCAACCATTACTGGGGCACCAACGTTAGGATCTGAAATATTTGCATTTCTTGTAAGCATGCTATTATCAATCATATTATTTAATGTTTTTGATATATTACCATTTTGAGCCATTTTACTTAAGGCATTATCCATTGGACCAATACCCATGTTCATTTCTGCAGTAACTGGAACATTTCTACCCATATTTACATCCATTGGTGATGGATTTGGAATTCCTGGAGCTCCTGCTACTCCTCCATATGATACTGGACCTTTACTTGCTTCACCAGGCATATAAACTTGATTATCAGCTTTGTATGGTCTTGAAATCATATCACCTGCTAAATAAGGTCTAACTCTTTCCATTGAACCATTGTATAAAGGTTGTGAATTACAAGTATTCAAAAACATAAATACATCTTCTGGTCTATCTGAATTAGCTAATATAGTTTTATTACTTTCTTGATAGGCTTTATATGTATTAATATCATCAGCACGTCTCCAATCATCTTTGTTTCCACAGATATTAGGACTTGGTACAGTATAACCAGGACTTGTTTGAACTGGAATATTATTATAAACAATTGGACATAAACTTGGTGAAAGAATTCTTGGAATATTTGGATCAAAAGTACTGATACAACTATCTGAAGTCTTACAATTAGGATTATATTTTAAAAAATCACATCTTGATAAAGGTCTAGTTTGATTTCTTAATTCTGATTCAATATCAACTATTTGTCTATCTTGTCTAAACCATGCTTTTTTATCGATACATTTGGAACAATTTTCACCTGATCCAAAATATAAATTGTATTGTAGGGGATCTACAGATTGTTTTAATGTTTGTGCATAATCGCAACAATCATAAATCTGTCTATTTGATGCTCCTTGGGTTGAATAACTCATATTTACTTATATATATTTATATACACAAAAAAATAATTATTGTTTAATATTTTTATATATTTTTTATTTATATAATGGATATTAATTCTAAAAATACTATAAATAAAAAATCATATAAAATCTTATATACAGTTGTCTTTATTACTATAATATATTTAATCTATAAATTTATTTATGTTAATAAAAATTATAACGAAGCTTTTGATGTATTAAATATTAATAATGAAATTATTCAAGAACTTGAACAGACTAAAAATGAATATGAAATAACTAAAGAAAAAATATTAAATAGAATTAAAGAATATGATCAAGCTGCTTATATTTCAAATAATTTTATTAAAATTAATCCTGATTCTATAACAAATAATTCTTTAAATTTACAACTAAATGATTTATATCCTGAAATTGATTTATCAAAATATATTGTTATTAATGATCAAAATGAATTTAATAAATTAGCTCAAATAGCTTCTAATTTTAAAAATATATATAAACCTGGAGAAATTGTTAATTTATCATCTGACTTTAATATTGATAAAAATAAAATTTGTTATAAAGAATCTAATTTAAATTTAGATCCTAATTTTATGAAAAAATATCCAGAATGTATGGTATGTTCAGTAGATTCAAGTTCTGATTATAAAAATATGTCTAATTGGAATAAAACCAAAACGAATATTAAAGAAATTTGTTTATTTAATCCTAATTCTGAACCAAACTCTGGAATTCCAAACTTGAATGATTGTAAAAATTTTTGCAAAATTAATTAATAAATTATCTTCTAAACATAGAACGATTATCATTTCTTGCTGATTGACCCATCAATCTTGGATCTGGAACTCGATTATAATTAGTATCCAAATATTGAAATTGATGTTCAAATGGATTTTTATTAGGAATAGACCTATTATTATCAGTTGAACTTGGACCATTATTTAAAATATCTTGATCTTGCCAAAATCTAGCTGCTCCAATATCCCAGTTTCTTGCTTGTTCATCTACACCTAAAACTGGATCTATCTCATTTGAAAATTGTACTTTCTTTTTACATGCTATATTGGGTACTGATCTTTTGTAATCAGCATCAAAATCATTTGTTATTAAATCATTGTAATTTAATATATTATTTATTTTTTCTAATTTCTGAATTTGATTAGTTTTACTCATATTTAATAAACCAGTTTTTGCAAAATCTTGTACATCATATGAAATTTGAGGACGTTCTGAAAATAAATCTTCAGTATAATATCTATCTTGAACATCAGCAACTGTTCCCTCTGGTGACCAACTTCTTGCTGTTGCTTTTTGTTGTTTCCAATTCCTTCTGGCTGCTGTTTTCTTCATCTTATTATGATAAGCATCCATTGCGTCTTGAACTTCATTTAATAATTCAAATTGACTTCCATTTTTTGAATAATCTTCTACCTCATTAAAATCTGAATATGCTGATAATCCTGTTAATGAACCAATACCTTGATTTCCTTGAATCTTAGTTTTTATCTTTCTATCTATAGATTTACCTGTTTTTACTCTATCTATTAGAGCTTGTATTTTTAATAAATCATCTTGTGTTATTGCAAACCTTTTATTAAAAAAATAATCTTCTTCCATACCATTATCTCTATAATATTTTTTGGTTTTTAAATATTCAACCCACATTGGAATTTTCTGATTTAATAATGGACTTTCTGTTGTGTGTTTTTTATATGCCTCTAAAAATAAATTAATATCTGTATCTGAAAAATTATCCATATATAATTAAATACTATAAAATATTTAATTATATTAAACTTTGATATATCTTATATTAAATATAATTTATCATCCCATTTGATAATATTTTGTTTTCTATATTTTTATTTTTAATATAATAATAACACCTGTGATTTATTTCTATAATTTCAATATTTCTTTTTATTTCATATTTATCTTTTGATATAGTATTGCTAATATTTAACTCTAAACCCATTATAACATTTATATCTAATTTATACATTGTTCCATAAGCTAATTCTCCAAAATGAATATTTTCTAATTCTTTATTGAATTTTTTTCCATAAGCTGACTTTTTATTTCTATTAATTTTTGGTATTATCAACTTGTTTACTACCACATCCGGTATTTTGTTTTCTAACATTTTTTTATAAGGTAATGTTTTAACATGTTGTCTTGAAACATCATATACAAATCCTAATATCATATTTGAAGCACATGGTATTTCTATTATAGCATAATTTTTTTCATGATCCACTTGTAAACTAATTGGAACATTTATTAATTCTAAAAATTTTATTTTACTATCTTTATATCCTAATAAATATTTATTAATTATTTTTGGTTGATAATAAAGTGGTATGTCTAAATTAAAAATATATTTCATATTTAATATTGCTTTTGTTTCGTATGATTCTGATATAGGATTAATTTTAATCTTGTAAATATTCTCTATTTTTGATATAAAATTATTGTTTATTATATTATTACCAGTTGGAATTATTAATTCTAATTCGCCTGAATCTCCGAATACCTCAGAATTATACTTCATGTCAGATATTAAATTATCTTTTTTTTTAATTCCTAATAATGTTAATATTTTTTCTGTTGTTGGATTTTTTGTTAATAAAACTAATGATTTCCATAAATATCCTAGTGCAAACGGACTATTTATATCTACAATAAAATCTTTTGATTTATTTAAATTTAATTCAAATTCAAAATCAGCAATATCTTTTTCTACTTTACATGTATAATCTAAGTTTATTTCTTCTTTACCTATCGAACCATTTATAGTATAAGAATTATATGCCATACTATTTAATATATCATCATTGTATTTATTATAATTCTTATTTTGTTCAAAATTATTTTCATAAGGACTGTCATTTTTTGTTTTTATCTCTTCATATATATCATTTGAATCTAATGCCATAATGCTTGAAATAAATGAATCCTTATTATTATTTTCAATTATATAAGGACTTGATATTAAACTCTTTTTATTATTTTGAATTTGACCATTGAAAATTGGCATTCCATAGGTAAATTCATTATGTTTTATATCAGAATAATCTATTATATCATTTCCATTTGAAAATTTATTAAATATATCACGATCATTTAAATATTCTTTATTTATTTTATCATTTGTATTTCCATAACCAATATCTATCTCTCTATTTAAATTAAAATTTTCTATGTCATTTCTCTGACTATTCTTAAATCTAGATTTTTCCATTAAGTTGATTATTATAAATAGTTTTTTATTTAAATATTTGAAATAAACATTTAATATATATTTAATTATAATGAACTCTATATTAAACTGGATTATACTTGATAATATATTATTTGGTTATGATGAAGACTTGAAAAATAAAATAAATAATTCAAATATTAAAAAAATTATTTTATTTGATCTAGATTATACCCTTATAAAAACAAAATCTGGTAAAACTTTTCCTATTGATAAAAATGATTGGGATTATCTTATTGATATCGTTCCACTTACTATTACACAATACATTAATAATAATTCTATCTGTGGAATAATTTCTAATCAAAAAGGACTTAAAAATAAAGAATTAATAAATAATTGGATTGATAAAATGAATAATATAAATAAAAAACTTGGATTACATTTTGTTTTTGTTTCACTTAAAGATGATAATTTTAGAAAACCATTACCTTCTTCTTGGGATTATATTAAAAATAATTATCTTAATTTTATTGATTGTGATCAAATTAGAAAAAAATTAAAAATTTATTATGTTGGTGATGCTTTTGGTAGAAGAAATGATTTTTCTGATACTGATTATAAATTTGCTATAAATTGCAAATTTAAATTTAAAACTCCTGAATTATTTTTTAAATTTAATTTAAATAATAATTCTGTTAATGGAACAATTACTTATCCAATAATTAATTATTGGAAAATAGATGAACAAAATACTTTCTTACAAAATATTTATGATTTAATAGAAACAAATGATAAAATACTAATCCTTCTAATTGGTTTTCCTGCATCAGGAAAATCTTTTATCCGAAAAGAAATTATAAAAAAATATTATTCTTTTTATTACATCAATAATGATGATTTACAAAATAAAATACATGATCCTCATCTTATTTTAACAAATAAAAATTTACAAAATTATAATAATATTATCGAAGATAATACAAATCTTAATATTGATAATAGAAAAAAAATTTTAAATAATTTTGATTCATTTCTTAAAATAGGAATTTGGTTTGATTATGATCAAGATGTTATTAAACATCTAAATTATATGAGAATGTTTTGGTTTGGATCTAAATTAATTAATCCAATAATTTATAAAACCTTAAATAAATCTTTTAATAAACCTACATTATCTGAAGGTTTTGATAAACTTTTTATTATTTCTAAAGTTTTTGAAAATTTTAATTTTTCTGATAAAATTCAATATTATTTCTAAAAAATTAAATTTTTTATATTAGATATTTAATATAAAACCATTATGAATGAACAACAAATTTTTAATTTATTATATATAATATTTTTATTAATAATTTTCTATTTAATATTTTTTAAAGACCATAAAATTATTGATAATTTTAATTTAACTCAAAATTATAATAATTTAAATGATTATGATGGACTAAATGGTCTTGTTAATACTTATTCTGATAACAAACCTGATATTTCATTAATTTATAATTTTATAAAAAAATATCCAGGAGCAAAATTATTATTTGTTAGAGATTCTGCAAGTTATATGTTAACTACCAATACATGGGTATTTGCATATGATCCTTATCAACCTTATAATCCATACGGTGAATATTTAGCTAATTTAAATGGTAGTCAAATTTTTGGCAACCAAATGATTTATACTATTAAACCTATTAAACTTATTGTTGAAAAAACACAAACTTATGATAAATCATTCTTTTTAATTAATGTTTTAACTGAAAATGGTCAAAAACTTGATATTAATTTTATTGTAAATTTAATTCAAATGCAACCAAATAATCCATATTTAACATTAGATGGTACACCGGTTCAATCTATTATTTTACAAAAAGGTCAACTAAAATTAATAAACTTGCAAGAAAATTTTACAAATTTTTCTGATCTAAATGGTTCATCTATGGCTACTGGGTCCACTGGTTTAGATAATCCATTAGATTATACTGGTCTACCAATTTTACCTAATTTTTTAAAAAAATTTCCTGGTGCTCAAGCTTATTATATTTATAAAACTACTAGTGAAAGTATTTTACCATCTAATTCTATTATATTTATGTATGACCCTAATAATCCAAATAATAGTAATGGTAATCGTCTAGCTACTTCAACTGGAACAACTTTTTTTAATGGTGAATATGCATTAGAACTATATAAATCAAAAAATAATCATATTTATGGAGTTGATCAACTAGATTCTTCAATTGATACATACTTAAAAGATGGTTATACATTATTTGACGCATTTCCTTTTTATGAGACAAGTCCTCTTGATATATTTAGATTTTCTGTATTTGCAAGAAAAATTCCTAATAAAGTTGTAATATAATTTTAGTTGTAATATAATTTTAGTTGTAATATAATTTTAGTTGTAATATAATTTTAGTTGTAATATGATTTTATCACTTTTTTATAATGATTAATATCTTTGTGAAGACATTGATGGTATTTCATAATAAGTACAGTTTTGAGAATTTTCTTTACATGTAGGACTAGATTTATATAACCAGTTAGCAAATTCGGTTTGATCATTTGGTACAGTTCTAATTGGTACTGTATAAAACATTCTCTGAGAATTTTCTCTTTCAAACACATCTTCAATATTTCTATAGATAGAGCTGTTATATAAATTTTGCATATCAGTTTGAACATTTTTATTATCAATATTACATGGTTCAGCAATATTTGAAGAATCTAAATAATCACTAAATACTATGTTAGTAAATGGATTATCGACAGTTGGTTTTCTACAGGTATTATTAATATAAAGCTGATTTTTATCATAAGAAATTTTATTATTTAATTTATCTTGTTCTTTTTTCCATTGTTCTAAATTTATATCTGAATAATCTTTACCAATTTTATAATTACCATCTGAATCAATATAACCAGATTCTAATATTATATCCTTATCTGTTTTTGCTGTTCCTTTTAAAATTTGATCTTTTTTTTTATCATAAATATCTATTATTGTTTTATCTAATAAATTTTTATAATCATTTTCACAAGAATTACAATTTAGATTTTCAAATTTTTCAGTTTCATTTAGATTTTCATTAATTAAATCATTTTGTATACCTACTAAATCTGTTTTATATATAAAATAAAATGCAATTATTAACATAATTGCTATTATTCCAAATAATAAAAAATTTTCACTTGATTTGAATAATATACATAAAATAACGAAATATATAAAAAATCTTGTCATAGTATTCATTTGCTTTATTCTACTCATCGAATTACTTGGAATTATTTGATAATAATCTTTAAATATTATAGATGGATTATTTATCCAAAAAGTATCCATTTTTCTTATATTATTATATTTAGAATTTAATAAAAATTAAAAATATTATTTAATTTTTACATTCATTAAAAATAATTTATTTATTATTTAACATTGACTGTAACTTTTGAAGTTCCTTTAATTTTTTTAATTTTTCTTTATCACGCTTTATTTTTTCTGTATCATTTGATTTTAACGATTTTTTTTCTGATTTACTTGATTTACTTGATTTAGAACTACTTGTTTTACTTGAAATACTTGTTTTACTTGAACTACTTATTTTACTTGATGTAGAACTATTTGATTTGGAACTACTTGATTTGGAACTATTTGATGATTTAGAAGATATTGATTGATTATCCTTTACTACATTTTTAGAAACATGAACATCATTTTGTACTGTTGGTTCTTGAGGTATTTCATTAGTCTGTGCAAATGCTGTTGACAATTTACTTATATATGATTGATGAATTTCTTCCATTTTATTAACTATTAGAGGTATAAAATTATCTTTATTATCAATTGAAGATATATTTTTCCCTCTAAAAAATGCTAAAAAATATGGTACATTAGTTTTTATACTATCAAAAAATCCATTATTATCTAAAAAATCATCAAAATCAATTAAAATTGTCATATTATAAGTGTTATTTTTTGATACCGCTAAAATTGATGTAGTAATATCATCATATAATTTATTATCAGTATTTTTAGATACAAAAATTATACAAACTGGCTTTAAGAAATTATTTTTCATAATTTCATCTAAATCACTTTTTTTGTTAACTCTATATATATTTTTTGACATTTTATACTTTAATCTCTATATGTAATTTTAAATTACTTTTAATTACATATTAAAAAATTTTTTTTACTTTTTTTTATTTTCTTTACGTTTATCTCTTCTTTTTTTCCTATCATCTTTACTAGATTCATATTCTAATGCTCCTTGCATACCATTTATATCACCCTGCATTACACCTGTTAAGTTTTGCATAAATGCTTCTTGTGATTGTGGCATACCAACACCATTTTCTCTGCGCATATTTTGTTCAATATTTGATCTAATTAAACCATCAACTATATTTAATGCATCTGATTGAACTGTGTTTTTAGCTAAATTACTTGTTGCGTCCCAAATATCTAATACACTTACATTACTATCTTTGATTGTTCCCATCATGTTTCCTGCTACTTTTTGAGCAATTCCCAAAAGTTGTTCAACACCTTGTTTACCTTTCATTTTATCTGTATCTGTTGATTTTAAATTAATAACTTCACTCTTAATATTACTCAACATATCTGAAAGAATTTTTGTTGTTTGTTTATTTGATGTAAATTTATCACTATTTAATACATCATTTAATTTAGCAGCTGCTTCGTGTACATCATCTTCTTTAATATTTGACATATAATCTGTCATTTTATTATCCATTTGTTGATTAATAATTGTTTCCATTAACATTTCATAAGCAGAAATGTTTTTAACTTCAACTCCTTCAAATAATGTATTAATATCCATATTTTCAGCTACTTTACCTACTGATTCAAAAGGATTAAAATTTGATCCATCTTTACAAGATTCTAATTGTTCAATAACTTTTGAATAAGTAACTGCACATACATGTAAATTATTTAATTGTTGTTGTAATTCAGCTTTACTCTCTTCATTTAAATAAAATATTATTTTATTTATACTAAATGATGGCATTAAAGACCAATATTTATCATTTGAATTTAAATATTTCTCACATATTTCAGATTTAAAATTATTTTTATTTAAAAATAATAATACTTCCATTAATTTATTATTTGTTGCTAATTTAGTTATAATTTTTTCATAGTTTAATTTTTCCATCAAATTTGATATTTTATTTAAATCTTTTTTTTCATCTACTTCTGGAAGTCTTTGAATTAAAGTTGTTACTAAATTTTTAAATGAAGCAACAAATTTCTTGTAAAAATAATCTTTATAATCAAGTGGTGTTTGAGATGAAGACATATAATATCTATTTATATAATGCTTTTAAATAATTTTTTTAATTTAAACTCATAATTATTTAAATATTTTCTATATATTTATTCAAAATAATATTTTTATTTGTTCTAATATTATTATTAATAGTTCAATATATTTTTTAAACATATTCATACTAAAATCATCCAGTTTTTTATAATTATTTTTTATTTCTATTATAATGTTTAATATTTCATTTGAATCTATTCCTAAATTTGAATTTTTTTTTAAATCTAATTCATTTGATATCTCTTTTTCTAAAGATATATCCTCTTTTATTTTGGATATTTTGGATACACATTCTTTTCTTGATACATTATCATTTGAATCTGAATCTAATTCATCAAGATCATCTAAATTTTTTATATCAAAATTTAATATTGTATCTTTATAAATTAATAGATATTTTACACCATATTCTAAAATATCTATTTTATTTTTTATTATGTAATTTTTCATTAATGGTAAACCTAATAAATATTTAAATGGAACTAATCTATTAGATACAGCCAAATCTAATATAGAATTTATTGTATCTACATAATTATTTACCAATATATCAAATCTACTCAATTTATACTCTAAATCCATTTTTAATTTTATTACACGTTACTTTCTTAAATTATTTTGTAATACATCATTATGTTGTTTTTCTATTGTTTTTTTATATTCATCTTTATCATTATCTCTAAACATTTCCATATTTTTTAAATACATTTCTTGTGTTTTTTTATCTAATTTATTTCCTTCAGGAGCTGTATAAATTTGTAAATCTTTATCTGGAGGTAAAAATGATTTAGGTAATGCATTATCTACCAATAAATAAGCATAATTATCTGAACAACCAGACATTTCATTTTCTAAAAAACCAAATAATTGACTACGAGGTTTTACATTTGGACCTGAATTTGTATTATTTAATTGAACTAAATTTGTATTTGATTGTTGAATAGAATTTAGTTGAGTTTCACCTTTATTTATTGATTTATTTGAAGATATATTTGGAACTTGTTTCCCTTTTATAATTTTTGGAGTAATTTGTATAGGAGTAATTTGTATAGGAGTAATTTGTATAGGCGGTGTTTGTATATTTTGTGCACCTCTTCTTAAAACATTTGTATTTGATACAGAAAATTGATTAGAATTACCTGTTTTTTCTTTATTATTTTGTTGATTAATTCCTGTTTCTGGAAGATATTGATCATTTGGATTATCTATATTTTTTAATTTTTGATTTTTTAACATATTTTCTAACCATAATAAACACCCTTTCCCCTCAATTGGATTAGAATTATTTTGTACTATGATTGTAGGAATCATTTTTAAACCTTTAGTTTGAAATGTTTTTTCTTGACCATCTACACATATTAATTTAAAAAATTTTAAATAACCAACATTCTGAGCTTGTGTCATAAAAAATTTACATGTTTGACACTTCATACTATAAAATAAAACATTTGGTGGAGATGTATTATTCATATTTTTAGTTTCAGTTAAATTTGACATTTATCTATAATTGTATATTTATATATAAAATTGATAATTTTAATTTATTTTAACCAATAAAAAATTTGATTAAATATTTAAATAATAAATATTATATATAGAAGATGAGTTTTGATATAAATATTAAAGAATTAGAATATACAGTTGATGAATTTGATTCAAGTTTTCTTAAATTAGAGTTATCTGGTAAAGACGTAGATTATCAAATTATTAATTCAATTAGAAAAGTATGTATAAATCAAATACCTATTTATGCTTATCATCCTTCTAAAATAAATATTTTAAAAAATAATTCTATTTTTGATAATTCATATATGAAAGAAAGACTTAGTCAGTTACCTATTAAAAAAATTAATCATAATATCAAATTTTTAGCTACAAAATATTATAAAGATATTAATTTTACTGATCCAAAATTAATTAAACATTATGATGATATTAATGATATCGAAATATATGTAAAAGCAAAAAATGTTGGACCAGATCATATTCTAAATATTTCTACATCAGATATTAAACTTACAATAAATAATGAAGTAGTTGATAATTCTAAATTTTATTCAATTGAATATCCTATTTTGTTAATTCAATTAAGAGAAGGTGAAGAATTTGAGTGTTCAATGAAAGCTGTATTAGCTGTTGGTGAATTAGATTCTATTTTTAATGCTTCAAATGTTTATTATGAAGAAGTTGCTGATAATAAGTTTGAGTTAATAATTGAATCTGGTGGACAATTTAATGAATATGATATTATAATTAGAGGATGTGATATTATTATTGAAAAACTTAATATTATTAAAGAAAATGTAAATCAAGATCAATATCAAGTTGTAATTACAGAAAATAATTCTATGATCTTAGAAATATTAAACGAAGATTACACCTGTGGTGGATCATTAAATTATCATTTACAAAATCATAAAGCTGTATTATTTTCTGGAATTACAAATCCAGATTTTATGCAAAAAAATATTATTATTAAATTTAAAGTTAAAGATGGTGAAAAACCTATTGACATATTAAATGAATCAATTGATGCAACTAGCAAAATGTTTGAAAAAATAAAAAAAAATTTTATTGAATTATATGAAGGAAAAAAAACAAAAGTTGAAAAAAAAAATAAACTATCTGATAATAAAAAATCAAAAATTAAAAATTAATAAACTTTATTTTTGTATTGTTTTATCTATAATTTATTAAATGTTTTTTTATAAAATTTTATTATCAATATAATATATTATATTGAAAATAATGTATATTTCAGAAATTGATGATATATTAAATGAAACCTTAAATAACTTTATGGGAATATGGATTTTAAATTCCAAAAATACTAAACTTTTAGAATTTAAAAAAATAATTAAAGAAGTTAACTTTATAAAATATCAACAACAAATTAATGATATTCTTGAATTTTCACAATCAATTATTCCTAATGATAAAATTAATAAATTAGTAACAAAAAAACAAAACATAATACTAATAAACAGTATTATTACTAAATTTTTGTGTTATTATTTGTTCATAATGATTGGAATTAATTATACTGGAAAAATAGAGTTATTTAATAATAATCTTATCGAATTTAGTAGAAATCAAGTAAATTTTAAAATTAAAATTGAAAATTTTTTTAATACTGAATCTAATTCAATTATTATTAAAACTATTAACTTAATCATTGAATTTTTAGATTATTTACATAAACTTAAATCTAAAAAAGAAAATGCTAATCTTTTAGATAATTATTCATATTTACTTAAAGAATTTATTGATAAAATTGGTGAAGAAAATATTAAAAAAAATATTGTAGATAAACTTCTTGATGAAAAAAATAAAATTATTGTTGATCATAGTGTAACAATTATGATGATACAATTAATTATCTTTAAAGATAAAGAAAAAAATGAAATTTTTAATATTATTGAAAATACTGAAACTTCAAATGGAGATTTTATGTTTATAGATGTTGTTGTTCCTCGTAGTGATTATATTGATTATAATGATATTGAAGCTATTTTAAATCCAAATGATCTTAAAACTGGTTTACCAGATAAAATTTTTGATTTAATTAATGAAGACTATACAGAAGATATTAATGAAAAAAGAAAATATTTTACTGATCATGATATTAAAATTCAAAAATTATTAGATACTCATATACTCATACCAATTGTTGATGATTTTTTATTATATCATAAAGATAATGAAAAATATGAAAAACATGGTGATAAAGTAGAATCTCCAAAAAAGAAAGATGAAACTAAAATAAAATATATTATTAATAAAATTAATACTGTTTCAGAACTTTATAAAAATCCTAATGAAATAAAAAAATTATTTTATGTACCCTTACAAGATTCTAATGCTGTTTTAATTAATACATATGAAGATATTAAAATTATCTCTAAACAAAAAAATATTATTAAAATGAATTCTGAAAATTTAGATTTAGTCAATGATTTATTAACATATAGAGCTTATCCATATATATCTTTTAAAGATTTTAAGAATAATGGATTTATTTTTTCATCAAATAAAACTATTGATGCAATAAGAAATTCTTCAGTTTCATTATTAAATAAAAGAAAATTTGATGTATTGCAAACTAGAATTATGTCAGATGATATGTTGGTGAATATAATTGGTTTTGCTATTATTAATAAAAAAGAATTAAATGAATTGAATTGTTTAAATTTAAATACTTTCATTAATATTACTAATGAAACTGATGAACCACTTGATTCAATTAAAACATTAATTAATTATAAAATTAAACAAAAAATATTATCTAAAGAAAAAACTAAAAATGAAAGTTTAGATAATAACTATTTCTGGTTATTTGATTTATCTAAACAAAAATACAATATTCCTTTTTATGATATTTCTGATTCAATGTCAAAAAATGAAGTTGTTAAAATAATTACATCATATTTATATGATTATTTAATTGAAACTGTTATTGATGTTATTAAACAAGACATTAATACTTCACATCCTAAATTAATTACTACTTATATTGATAATCTTGATAAATATAAACATATATATCCTGAAATTGCTTATCCACAACATTCTAAAGAATTAAATGAATTAGAATATTTAATTTATTACGTTAAATCTATTAAAATATCTGATACATATGATTATAATGAAGATGAATTTCCCGGATTATATGGAGATGTTAAAAAATTACCTAATGCACCTAAAAAAAAATATCCATCAATTCCTGTTTTAAGTGTTACGCCAGATTTTGAAAAAAAAGATTTAATTAATGAAGCTCCTTCTTTAATTAAAGAAGGTGAAATTGAACAAGAAGATTATGATATTAAAGATAAAGAATATATTGAAGGTATTTGTCAACATAATATTTCATGGGATAAAATTGGTGAACTTCAAAAAAATAATAATATTAAATATTCTGATCTTGTTTATGAATTTATTCAACAATATGTTGATGTTAGTACCAATCTTGATTATATATGTAAAAGTTGTAAGGCACCTATTAATGTTAAAAAATATATCCAAGATGGACAATTTGATACAAATACTAATTTTTTTGTTACATTCAGTATACAAATGGATGTTAATATTGAAGAATTACCAGAATATGAAAAATATAAAACATCCATAAGAAATATTGATAAAATCATTGAACGTATGGCTTCAATATTTAATTTACATGGTCTTAAAGGATCAACTTCACAAATAAGAAGTAGAAGAAGAAATCTTGTTAAAGATGTAATTGATTTAGTATTAGTACAATATAATTATTTAAAAAAAGAATATCAAAGTCATAGAGATGATTATATTCAAAAATTTGGTATAAATAAAGCATCTTCTATATTTTTTATTTTTGAACTTAAAAATGATATATTTATTTATTCTAGTAAAGATAAAGATTATTACAAAATTATTAAATATAATAATGTATTATGTTACATTTTATTAAACATTATTTTTGAATTAAATGATACACAAATTCAAGTTTTAACGAATAATAAATTTTGTTCATATTATATATTTAAAAAAATTGGCTTTAGTCTTTTTGATAATCTTAAAATTATCATCAATAAATCTGGTGATTATGTAAGTATCAAAGAATATCCAATATTATGTTATATCATTTACTTAACTAGTTGTTTAATGACTCAATATAATATTTGGATTGATCTATCATCTGAAGTTAAAATTTCTGATAAAAATAAATTCAATGCACATAAAGTTGTTCTTCAAAAAAGCATAATTAATACTTTTGTTGAAATATTTAATACTATTTTATTGGTTGATTCAGATGAAATGAAAAAAAATAAATATTATGTATATGAAGTACTTCAAACTAAATATTATTTTAAATTAGATCTTTTTAAAGATACTGAATTAATTAGAAAACTTGATAAAATGTATTTACAAATTATTTCAAATAAAGATGATAAACAATTATCAATAGACTCTAATAAATATGATTTAATTCCTAATAATAATATTTTTAATAATTTTTATTTTGATGATCTTTATAATAAATTTTATAAAAAATTCTCATTGGAAAAATTTATTTATAAATATCGTTCTAAATATTTAGTTGAAATTGATCAAATTTCTAATTTAACTAATTGTATTGATGGACCTTTTCATAATTTTCAACATAATGGAATAACATTTATTTGTTCTAGATGTAAAGAAGAAGTAAATCCTAAAAATTTAATTACAGATAGTATTAAATTATTATATCAAAGACAAATTATTCTATATCTGCGTAAATTAGCTAATAAATATTGCATTAATGGTAATATTCATCAATTTGACTATGACACGAAAAAAGATATTAGTATTTGTTCTAAATGTAAATATCATTTAGGATCACCTATTCTTAACACTGATAAAGAATTATTTAAAATGTTTGATATTATTGAAGAAAAAAAAAAACATATTAATAATAAAATATCAGAATATATTAAAGATCTTAAAACAAGTAATTCTAATGAAATTAATAAAGTTAAAAAAATATTTGATAAAATTATGTATAAATTTCAAAAATATGATAATGATATCAATAAATCTATCAATATAATTTTAGATACCATTCAAAAATTATTAGGTATTGATATTATTATTAATAATAATGTATACAATTTACATTACAATATTTATTTTATTGATCATGATTACAATGGGACCAAATTAGATAAACCTATTCAAATATATGAAAAAGAAAATAAATTTAGAGTAATAGAAAATCATCCATATTTTAAAAGAAACGTGTTAGTTTATACTATGCAAAGAAATACTAAATATGAATTATTTTATGATTTCTTAGAAAAAAATCTTCTTGGTTATCGTGAAGTAAATAAAGAATATATTAATTTAAAAAAAAATAATTGTAAACTTACAATTAATTATTCTATTAAAAATATGCTATTATTATTTGGTCTTACTAGACAACAAATTAATATTAAAGATATGTATCCACAAATGTATGGTATGACTGAACAAGATATTAATGATAAATTTATTAATAATAAATACTTTTCAATGAAAGATTTTATTGATAAAGTTTGTATTAGAAGATTTCAAATTATTAAAAAATTAGGCATAGAATTAAATAAATATATTAACAGATTTAAATATAAATATAAAGTAGACTTGGAAATTGTAGAGTTTATTAACCCTAATAATAACCAATTAGTTTCATATCCTGATCCTTCGAATAATCCAATTGATGTTTTATATGTTAAATATCAGAAGAAAATTGATTCTGATATTAAAACTGAAATTACTGATAAAAATAATACACATACATTTCTTAAATATATAAATGATATAATCACTTATTTACCTTTTAGTATTAAAATTAATAAAAATAATCAACTTAAATTCTCTAATTATATTGATTATAATTATATAATTAAAAATGACACTATCGGTAATTTTGTTTTAAATTATATATTAGATGAATTTATGCGTTTACTTGAATATAATACTAATAAAGCAAATAAAACTAATATTGCACACTTTATTATTGATATTATTTGTATTTTATTTAATACTTATAATTATGAAGTATATTATCATAATAAAGAATTTAATTATTATCATCAAATTAGATATGCTTCTGAATTTTATATAGAAACACAAAATGCAGATATTTTATTAGATGCTATAGACTATTATGAACAAGTTAATGCTGAAGAAGAATTTACTAAATTATCCGAAGATGAACAAAAAAGACGTAGAGATGAATTATATGATGATTATGAGGAAACTCAAGGATATGATATGGGAGATGAAATTCTTGATGAAGAAGGAAGATTTGATATATATTCTAATTACCAATTTAGAGATAATATACAAAAAATGATTAAAGACAATGTTCTTTCACCGGGAGAATACTATTATTAAATTTTTTTAATAAAATTACTTTTTATTTTGTAGTAAATAAAAATTAAATTATAAAATATTTATATATCTATAAATTATAAATGCATTGGATAAGAATTATATTAATTGTATTAATCATACTTGTAATTTTTAAAATATATACAACCTTTTCTAATAAATCTATGAATAATTGTAATGTAGATAAAGAAGAACCATATATTAATATTACTAATCCTTTTGTGAAAGGATTGAGTCAAGCACAATTAGGTGCAAATATACCTGATAACAGTCAAATACTTGGAGCTAATACTTTACCTTTGATGTCCGATGAAAACTCTAACAATGTTATTAATTCTTCAGATCTTGCTAGAAGACTAAATATGCATAATTATAATATGTATGAAAATAATTTATCTAAATCTAAAAAAAGTAAAAAGAAGTCTAGAACTAAAACAAAATCTCTTATTCCATGTAAAAAATTAAATAAATTTTTTATTGAATCACAATTTAATGATGCTTATAGAGATATTCTAACTGCATTTAATTATATTTGTCCTGATCAAAAATCATTCTTTAATTTACAAACTTTACCTGTAACAACTACTATTTATAATCCTAAAGCTACAAATCCTTACCCACCATTTGAATTTATTAAATTAGTTGCTCAATTTCTTAATAAATTAAATGAACAAGTCAAACAACTTCCTGAAAATGCTGAAATTATTAATAATTATAATAATTATTTACCTTTAACTTCACAAGATTCTAAATATGTTCAAGATAAAGGTATAAATAAATTTTATAAAGAAATCGGAGTTGATTATAATTTATATGCAGATACTCCACCAAACTCACCTGTAGAACTTATTGATATTATTAGTATGACTAGAGAATATACTGAAGCTCAAACTAAATATATTGTTTCTTTTGTTATCAAAAAAATTCTTAAATCTGTTTCAGATCAACTTAAAATTACTGTACATTTTGTTACAATAAATGATCCTGGAGAATGTGTTAATATGTGGACAAAAGATTGTTCAATCACCCAACCTCAAGGTATTAATACTCTTCAAAAAGTTGCTATTGAATATATTTTTATTGATGGTTATTATACTAATAACTTTGATTATGATTATGATTGTGCTGCTCAACCATCAAAAAGAGTTTCTAATATTGATGGCGATGATAATTATTATTCATTTTCTGCTCTTGGTGAATGCAAAATTATGCAAGATCATGAAATTATTAAAGAATTTAACAAAAAACAAAGAGAACATGATCTTGAAATGAATAACTTTAATGTTAATGTTCCATATCCTGTTTATGCTACAGCTGATAGTAGAGAAGCTATATTAAGTGGATATGCTTTTCCAAAGCCATTATTCTATAATGAAGAATAAAAAAATTTGATAAATTATTTATCTGTAAAAAAAAAAATATTATAATATCTTTTTTAATTAAAAAATTAATCTTAATACTTATTATTAGAATTAATATAAATGTTATGAATAAAAATACTATTTTAATTAACATAATAGATTATATATTAAATAATAAAAAAATTTTACTTTATACAGTTATACTTTTTTTCACAATATTTAAATTAATTAAATATATTATTTTATATTTATACAAAAACCAAAAAAATTTAATTAATTTAGATTTTTGGTGTTTGTTTAGTATTATTGGTTTTATTATTTTGATAAAATTAAATAATTTGATTAAATCAATATTTTATAAAAAAAAAAATAACTCAAAAATTAAATTTAACAAATCTAATAATAATCTTAATCAATTAATAAAAAATATACCATCTGAAAGTAATAATACTAACTTGAAAATTAATACAATAAAAAGTTTTAGATCATTAAATTTAATTATTAAAAGGAATAATTTTGGATATTTTGTTAAATCTTCAAACTTTTATTATAAGAAAGAACCATCTGATTTTGAAAATTATATAACTGATGATAAATTATGGGGATGGTATTTTGATATTGAAAATCAAACAAAATTTATATCAATATCAGAAGAACTATAATATTTTTAAATTATATACTCTATAAATTATTTTATAGATCATAAGCTTGATATTTTTATATTTTCAAAACTATTTATGCTCTTTATAATCTTGTTTTTAGATGATACAGATCATTAAAATTATATTTTATTTATCTTTAAGACCATTTATGCTCTTTATAATCTTGTTTTTAGATGATACAGATCATTAAAATTATATTTTATTTATCTTTAAGACCATTTATGCTCTTTATAATCTTGTTTTTAGATGATACAGATCATTAAAATTATATTTTATTTATCTTTAAGACCATTTATGCTCTTGAATTTTTTTATCAGATGTAAATATATTATTTTTTTATATTAATGCAATCTTAATCAGACCATATTTTTTATTTTTATTTTGTTTTTATCATCTCGTAATTTTAAAAATAAAAGTATAAAAAATAAAAAAATTTTAAAATTAAAAATAAAAAAAAAATTTATAAAAAAAATATATTTTATTTTTTTTTACCCCTCCTACACACACACAAATTTTTAAGAAATTTTGTGTGGAGATTTGTGTAAATTAGTTTGCAGTTATACATAAATTCTAACAAAGATTGATAAAAAGTATATCGGTTGGCTATGTGTATGGTTGTGTAATTTGCTCCAACTTGGAGCAAGTAGTATACTTATATATTTTTTGATAAAAAACGCAAAAAATGATAAAAATAAATGTTAATAAGCTAACGAATTAGTTTTGCTCCAACTTGGAGCAAACCTCCGCACAAACTCTGTGTGGATGCTGCTCCAAGTTGGAGCAGTGTGGAGTTTTGCTCCAACTTGGAGCAAGTTAGTTACATATATATTTTTTTAATTTAAAATAATATTATTAACATTTAAAAAGTATAATAGTTAACAATGTGTATGTTTGAGTAATTTGCTCCAAATTGGAGCAAGTTGTGTTGTGTTAGACATTTTGTAATATAAACTAAGAAAAAACAAGTATAAAATAAATATCGGCGAACCAATTAAATAATTTTTTACTATTGCTCCAAGTTGGAGCAATGGATTTGATATAAAATATATTTAAAATTTAAATATAATTATTATATATAAATACTTTATGTCAAATCATTTATGTCCAAATTGTGGGAAAGGATTTAATAGACTATATAATTTTAAAAGACATATAAATAATAATAAGTATTCATGTAAAGCAATTAATGTCAATGTAAATCCTGATTCTGACAGCTCAAATCCAGATCAATATTGCTCCACACAAGCTCCGCACAACCTCCACACAACTTCCACACTGCTCCACACAAGCTCCGCACAACCTCCACACTGCTCCACACTGCTCCACACAAGCTCCGCACAACCTCCACACTGCTCCACACATGAGCAGCCTATTAGAAAATCAACATCAAGAGTAAAAAAAGTACATCAGTGTGATATTTGTTTACAAATATTTTCCAGATCAGATACATTAAAACGTCATAAATCGAAATATTGTAAAATATTAGATGATATAAAAGAGGAGGATAAAGAAGAATTTGAAAAAATAATAAGTACAGATATAAAAGAATGTTCAAGGTCAATGAATATAGTTTCAAGACATCAAGAAGATGATGCATATTTAAATGAATTAATAAAGGATATAGAAATAGATGAGCAAACAAAATTAATTTTAACAGCATTATATAAACAAAATAAGCAATTAATAAATTTAAATAATGATTTAAAGAATGATTGTAAAGAGTTAAAAAATAATTGTGCTGAATTAAAAAATGAATTAGGTAAATTAAAACATACAACAATAAATAATACACAACATAATACATTAAATAGTACAACAAATAATAATATAATTTTAGCACATGGAGCAGAACAGTTTGATAAAATAGATATTCAGATAATATTAAATTATTTAGCAACGATAAAATGCAAAGATATAATTCCAAATATGACAAAACATTTATATTTAAATGATTCGAAACCTGAAAATAAAAATTTTTGTGTAGTAGATATGTCAAGAAATAAATGTAAATATTTTAATGGAAAAAAATGGATGGTTGGAAAAACAAATGATAAAATTAATGGTATATTTGAAAAAGTTCAGGGTATTTTGACTGAGCCATTTGAGAAAGATAAAATAGAAAAAACTATTCAGTTTATTAAAACGAGTTCTAAATTTAAAAACAAAGAAAAATGGATTAAATATGCAAATTCATATTTAAACAAATTATATGATGAAGAAGATAGAGAAAATATTGATAATAAAAATAAAATTTTAGAAGAGCTTAAAATAATTTTTTTTAATCATAAAGATGATATTTTAAAGATTAATTTATCATAAAAAATCAAAAATATTTAATTAGAATGAAAAATTTTTATATAATTTTTTATTTTTATACATAATCATCTACTTCTGCATAAACTTTAAGAGTTCTTGCAGATGGATCAGATGCATTTTCAATCCATTTTGGTAACCAGTAATAAGGACATAAATGATGTTGATTAGGATATAATGAATCAAAAATTTTATGATAATGTAAAGCCTCTTTAGTATGTGGAATAATTGTATTAATTGATTTATAAAATTCTTGAGCATTTTTTAAATCTAAATCTGAATACATAGTATCAACTTGGTCTTGAATAATTTGATACCAAGATTTAGAAGAACTAGAAATTCCGTCGGAAAACGCTTCTTTTCTTCTCCATAATACAGATTTAGGTAAAATATCTGTTGAATCCCATGCTTTTCTTAATAAATATTTTTCGTATACACAAGTTTTATCTCCAATAGTATGTGGTTTAGGAGTTTTCATATTTAAATCAATTTGAAAATATAAATTAATAAATTCATGATCTAAAAAAGGAACCCTTGCTTCTAGACCATTTGAAGCAATACCACGATCAGCTCTTAAAACATCAAAATAATGAATATAATGTAGTAATCTAATACATTCAAAATGAAAGTCATGACGATTTGGAGCTTTGTGAAAGTATAAATATCCACCTGTAGCTTCATCAGAACCATCACCAATTAAAAGAACTTTGATATCAGTATTCGCTTTAATCCATTTTGAAATTAAGTATTGTCCAGTAGTAGCTCTAATAGTTGTAATATCATAAGTTTCAGTAATTCTAATTACTTCTTGTATTGCATCAATCCATTCTGATTCAGGAATTTCAATGTTGGTATGATCAGAACCAATATGCATAGAAACAATTTTGGCAAAGTGTACATCTGGAGAATCTTCCATACCAATACTAAATGTTTTTAATTTTTTACCTTCTTTATCTAATTCTTTAGCTGCAATTGCAGAAACTAAACTTGAATCAAGACCTCCTGAAAGCAAACATCCAATTTCACGATCAGATTCTAATCTAGATTTAACAGCCATAGTTAATTTAGTTTGAATCATACGATAAACATCACTTGGTTCTGGATTAATAACAACAGGAAGATTTCCAACTGCATAATATAATTTAGATTTAATTTCTAATGGTTTATTAGTTTGACCAGACCAACTAGTCCAACTTCTAGGATCATGAACTTCTATTTTATTATTAGATAAAGAATTTAATCCAATAAGTGATTTGACTTCTGAACCAAATACAATAGTATATTCATCTATTTTAGAAAAAAACAATGGTCGAATACCAAAACGATCACGTCCTGTCCATAAATTATATGTTTCAATTTTAGAAACAGTATTATAATTAATATCAAAAATAGCGAAAGCAAATTCACCAGATAATTTAGAAATTAGATTTGATATACCAGATTTATTTGGTGAATCAACATTAGTTTCAGCTAAATACATTGGTAATATAACTTCACAATCTGATCCTGATTTAAATGTATAATTATATTTGCTCAAAACATCATTAACTTCAATAGAATTTTTTAATTCTTTATGATTATAAATTTCTCCATTAACAATTAAATAAATTGTTCTAAGTATTTTTTCATTTGAATCATTAGTATAATAATAAGAATGAGAGAATGGTTGATCCCCTTGAATACTAGTATCTATAATTGCTAATCTATGAAATCCAATAATATAATTAGAATTTTGAATTAAAATAGATTTATCAGGACCTCTATTTTTAATTTGGTTAAATGCATTAAATAATTTATTTTGATCTAATTCAATTGATTTTGAAGAAAGTACACCCCAAATTCCACACATAATTAAATTTATAATTAAATAAATTGTTATTTATTTAACTTTATTAAATAAAAAAATATATTTATGATTTAAGTACATTAATAATATTTAAAATAAATGCTTCAATGTGAATAATATCTCTGCGGCCTTTAGAAAGTCTATATTCAAAATTAGAAGCATGATCTATAATTTTACTAGATTTTTTTTTAGAATTAGGATATTTATCATTATCAAGTTTTATTAATATAATATTAAGAATATCTTTAATAATAACATTTGAAGAAATATTAGTAATCATCATTTTATAAATATAATCTCTAATAATTTGAATATCTCCATCAGTTGTAATTTCATTAATTAATAATACCAAAGATTTTTGATATCCATTTTGAATTTTACCACAATATTTGTATAAATCTAACTTCCATAGTATATCTTTAAGATTTCCATTAGAATTTTGAACAATCCAACTTAAAACAGGAAAATTAATATTAACATTTTCAAGTGAACTAATATTAAATGTCCATTGAACTAGATCTTGTTCAGATTGAGTTGGTACATGAATACAAAGACATCTACTTCTTAATGGTTCAATAACCTTTGATAACGAATAACACCACATGATAAATCTACATGTTTTAGAATATTTTTCTATAGTGCGTCTTAGTGAAGTTTGTGCATAATATGATAAGTTATCTAAATTATTAATTTGAACCATTTTAAAATTTCTATTTTTTTCAAAAATACATAAAGGATATTTTCGTGCATATTCTTTAACAATATCTTGGATTAAATACCTATCAAAATTATTATTATTAGGTTCAATTATAATATGATGATCACTTTGTTTAACAATTACTTCATTTTCAATATTGCCTGAACTAATTACAGTATATTTAGAATCATCTAATTTATAAATTGATTTATCAAAAATCATTTCTAAAAATAAATTTATCATAGTTTTTTTTCCAGTACCAGGATTACCATAAAAAATAACATGAGGCATACCATCATCTTCAGCAATTTTTTTTAATTTATTAAAAATTTCTTTATGAAAAAAACACTTGGAAGGATTTGTATTTATCCAAGAATCAGTTTCTAATTTAATATTTTTATTTAATTTTTGTAAATATTCAGTATCTTCATCAAATATATCTGAAATATTTTTAGGAATATATTTATCAACTAAAAATTCTATATTACATTTGGAAGATTTAGCATTAATTTCGGTAATAGGGATTTCATCCATTATTTACAATTGGTTTAATATTAATAAATGATATATTCATATATTAATTCATTTTTTTTTATATATATATTTTTATCAAATATAAATATATTAATTTGTAATTTTTTTATAATGAAAATTCAAACAGGATTTAGTACAAGTATGCCAATGGATTATACTTCAGAAATTCCAGATTATTCAGTAGAGGATATTGAAATAATAAAATCTTTAGCCAAAAAATTTTCATGTATACAGATAATGTTTACAAAAACAAAATTAAGTAAAGAAGAGATTAAATCAATTAATTATATTTTATCTAAATATAAAAAAATATATGTTCATGCATCATATCAAATAAATATGGGTACAGATTTGTTACCATCTCAAACTGATCTTTATAATATTGGTATTGATATATTAATAAAAGAAATAGAATATGGTGTAAGAATAGGTATGAAAGCAATAGTATTACATACTGGTAAAAATGTTAAAAAACAATATGATCCAGATCATGTTTATAATAATATGGTAAAATTTATTATTGAATTATTTAGAAAATTAAAATCTAAAAAATTAGATATAAATTTACTTTTAGAAACACCAGCAGGTCAAGGAGGAGAAATGTTATTTGAAATAGATGAGTTAGTAAAATTTATATTAAGATTTAAAAACTTATATTTTTATTCAAATTTAAATTTATGTTTAGATACTTGTCATATTTTTCAAGCAGGATATGATTTAAATTCTGATAAAGTTATAAAAAAAATTCATAAAACTTTAGAACCTATTAAAGAAAAAATACAATTAATACATTTGAATGATTCATACCATCAAGTTGGTCAACATATTGATAGACATGAACAAATAGGTAAAGGATATATTCAAATAGATCAATTAATAAAATTTATTTTACCTTATAAAAATGTACCAATGATTTTAGAAACAAAGCCTCCATATGATACTCAAATATCTTTAATAAATAAAAATTAATCAAAACGAATCCAATTTATATTAGAAAGTAAAACATTTTCTAATACTTGCCAGATATTTTCAATCATAACAATTTGAAATTCATTATTAACTAAATTAGGATATTTATATAAAATTTCATCCAAATCATGAGAGTTTTCTTTAGGACATAATACTTTTTTTGCACCTGCTTTAATAGCACCAAATATTTTTTCTTCTAATCCACCAATAGCAGTTATATGACCTTTTAAATTAATTTCACCAGTCATTGCAACCGTATTATCAACAGGTATTCCCGATAATAGAGATATTAAACATGTTGTAATTGCTCCACCAGCACTAGGTCCATCTTTAGGAGTTGCACCATCCGGACAATGAATATGAATACCATAATCAAATGATTTTTTCCATTTTTTATTAACCATTTCTTTAATTTCATCAGGTAAAATTCTCCATGCAACAGTTCTAGCTACAGACATTGATTCTTTCATAACTTTTCCTTGCATACCTGTTAGCTCTAATTGTAATTTATCTGTAGAAGGAATCCAACAACATTCAATAGGAATTAATCCACCAACACCTAATTCATTAGCCCATAGACCATTTACAATTCCGATTCTTGGTTCAGAATTAATTTTTAAATGTTCAATCTTTCTTTTTTTTTTAATTAAATCATTTTCTAACATAGCTTGATCAAATATAATTAATTTACCAATTGTCTCTGAATTAATTTTAGTATCTTCTAAATTTCTTAAATTAACTTCTAATAAAATATCATTTAATAATTCTTTTAATTTTCGAACACCACCTTCATTTGTATAATTATCAATTAACCAAGTAAGTATATTTTCTGGAAAAGTTATATTAAGATCTTCTAATCCAATTGTTTTAATTAATTTTGGTATTAAATAATGTTTTGCTATATTAATCTTATCCAAAATTTTATATCCTTTAACTCTAATAATTTTCATGCGATCTCGTAAAATTCTTGATATTTTTTGTTCATCATTGAAAGAAAAAATAATTATGGCTTTTGAAAGATCAAAATCTAATCCTCCAAAATATTTATCATTAAAATGAGAATTTTGAGTAGCATCAGTTATATGCATTAAAATATTAATAATTTCTTCTCCTTTTGCTGTTTCAGAAACTTTATCTAATTCATCAAAATAAATTACAGGATTCATACAACCAGCTTGTTGAATTAACTCAATAATTCTACCATGATTTGATCCTTCATATGTATAATCATGTCCCTCTAGAAAACATGAATCAGTTGCACCACCTAAACTTATAAAAGAATATGGACGTCCTAAAGCTTTTGCAATACCATCTTGGATTAAAGCAGTCTTACCAACACCTGGTGGACCCTGTAACGCGAATATATTACCACCTTCTTGAGGATTTGTGATGGTATGAGCGAGAATCTTGATTAATTGATCTTTAGTTACATCATGACCATAAATACCATCATCTAATTGTTTTCTTACTCCACGTAAATATTCACGAATTTTATCAGATCCATCTATTTTACAAACAGGTGGTTGTATATATTTACCAAAAGGTACTTTCATAATTTTATTTATCCAATTTTTTAATTTATAAAATTCAGATGATCCCTTTAAATTATCAAATGTATTTATTTTTTGTAAAATTAATGCTTTATTAGATTCAGTTGTATCACAATCTAAAATTTTCATATAATTTGGTCTTTTTTCTTCTTCTTTAAAAGAATGTTTTACCTTCTTTAGTTTTTCTAAATATAATTTTTTTTTATCAAGTGATAAAGTTCTAAAGTATTTTAAACCATTTTGATTATTAACATTTTCTTGATCATATAATTCCTCAAATTCTTTATCTAATTTACCAGTTTTTTTTCTTAAATAAGATGATTTTGTTAAATTATTTAGTTTTTTATTATCTTTATCATCTTCATCATCGTCATCATCATCTTCATCATCGTCATCATCATCTTCATCATCGTCATCTTCATCATCGTCATCAATATCCATTTCAGCATTATAGGAATTTGTCAACAAGAAATTATTTTTATCATTTTGATCATTTTGATTAAAAAAAATTGTAAATATTAAATCATCTAATTTTGTAATTTGATTTTTTTCTTGTTCTTTAATAAAATTATTAATATTAAAATTTTTTTTTGAATCATATTCATCTTTAATTTTATTATCTAATTCTTTTGATTCATCTAAAAACATTTTTAAATCAATATATTTTTTAGATTTTTTATCAGTAATTTTTTTAAGTTTTGAATCTAATTTTACTACTGATTTGTGATATAAATCACATATTAATTTAGTTGAAAGTTTTTTATTGTGTCTTTTAATTTTCTTTAATAAATTTAGTCCATATGATTTACCATAAGAATCTCCATTGATACTATCATCTGATTCAGTATCTATTTCTAAATTATTATTTTTTTGTTTTTTTATTTTAGGTTCTAATTTAGAATTTTTTTTATTAGATTTATTTCTTTTTTTATTAATAATTTTAGACTTTTTTGTATTTTTTTCATCAGAACTATCAGAACTATCAGAACTATCAGAACTATCAGAACTATCAGAACTATCAGAACTATCAGAACTATCTCTATGACCTTTATCAACTTTTACAGTATCATCTAAATCAGTATCTGAATTATCACTATCTGATTTTTTTTTATTTAAATCAGGTTTAGATTTTTTTCCTTGATGTATATTCATTTAAATAATATTGTTAATAAAACTTTATGTGGTTTAATAATAACAGTATTAAACCTTATTAAATTATAAAAAAATTAACTAAGTTCTTTAATTAGTTTTTCGTATTCTTCATGACCAAATGTTTTTTTCAATGTTTCTGCTAATTTATCAGCATCAATTTTATCAAAATTAATAGAATCCATAGAATCTGATAAAATTCCTACATCAATTAGATCCATTAAAATATTATCAATTTTTTTTTTATTATCTTCAAGTTTTTGTTGTTCTTTTTTATAAAAGTCTATTCGATCTACTCTTAAATCAGCTTCTTCGTTATTATTATCTAATTTTGTTCTATACTTATATTTATGCTGATATTCAAAAACTTTTTTATGTTGATTTTTTTTATCAATTGAATAAACTTCTTTAATTTCATCATTGTGAGAAGTAATATTAGTTTTATAAACACCCATTTTTTGATCAAATTGATCTTTATCTTTATCACCTTGAGTAACTTTATGAATAATCAAGTCTTCTTGTTTTTTTAATTTTTGATCATAATTAAAATCTTTTATAATTCCTTTATATGGATTATTAACTCTTTTTTTTTCAGATTCTTTAAATTCAATTAAATTAATTTTTTCACGCTGATTTGCTAATGCTTTAATATCAATATTTGGTTTTTCTATATTTTCTTGTTTAAGAATAAGATTTTTAAGATCTTCAGTATTATATGCATGATCGACAGAATTAAATTTTTTAATTTTTTTCATATTATAAGTATCTCTATCTCTTACATTATTCATTTTTAATTTAAATTATACTATAATATAGTATTTAAATATTTATAAATAAACTTGAAATAATATGTAAATAAAATAATATTTAAGTAAAAATAAATTATATTATAATAATACAAAAATATATAATAAAATGAATTATGCTAATGAATCTAAAAAAATATTAGATTTATATAAAATTTTAGATTTAGAAAAAAATTGTAGTCAAGAAGAAATAAAAAAAGCATTTAAAAAACTTGCATTAAAATATCATCCAGATAAGAATGTAAATAATAAAAATTCGATAGAATTAAATGAAAAATTTTATCAAATAAAGTTTGCTTATGAAATATTATCAAATGAAAATACAAGAAAAGAATATGATTCAAAAAGTAAAGTAAAAATAGGTTTTGATGAGTGGTTTAAACAAAATATTGAAGATAAAAATTATATCACATTGTATGAAATAATAAAAAAAAAGTTAGAAAATTCAAGTAATGTGTTTGATTTAGATTTAATGATTTCAAATATTTTATTTGGTAATAAAATAGAATTATTAAAAAAAATTACAACAATATTAGATATAGAAGTAACTTTAAAATTTAGTTTTGAAGAATTATATATAAATAAAGCAAGATTATTAGAATATGATAGAATAAGTAGAGAAATATTTATAGAATATATACATCCAATAGATAAAAAACAAATATATGAAGGTGAAGGTGAAAGTATAATGTTAAATTCATTTAAATTTACAGGTAATTTAATAGTAAATATTGAAATAAATGAATCAATTTATGATGATTTAAAATATAATATAATATTGAATGATCTATATGTAAAAATATCATATGATAAAATTTGTGATGAAAAAATATTATTAAAATTACCAGATAAAATAGACTATTTATTTAATTTAGAAAAATTAAATAAAGAAAAAGTAGATATAGGATATATATATACTATATATAATAAAGGATTATTTTATTATAATACTGATGATAATATTATTGATTCAAATAATTTAGAAATGATTAGAGGTAATTTATATTTAATAAAATTAAATTCAAATTAAAAAATTTATTTTTTTTTAGTTTTAAGTGATTTATTTTTTTTTAATATTACAAGATCATCATTTAATATAATATTATTATTAATTGAATCAGTTGAATCAGTTATATTAGTATTACTTATATTTTTAGAAGGTATATCCATTGTTTTTAATTGATTAATTTGATCAATTTGATCATTTTTATCAACAACATATAATTTAGCAAGCCAAGTTTGTATATTAAAAAAATTTAATCCATTTGCATCTTTTTGCTCTTGTGAATTATTAATTTTTTCTATTTCATCTTTTGATAATTTTAATGCTTTAGCTAATTTATCATCAACTCTAATAATTCTTTTATTATTTGGATATTTTAATTTATTATCGTCAATATATTTATAAACTTTTTTAGTTATTTCAGTTCTAGCTAAAATATTTTCATTAATTCCTAATAATTCTTTTAGTTCTTCAGGTACAATTCTTAATTCACTAAAACCTGTTTGTTTTTTAACAACAACTGTATTTTTTTTATTTTTAGTATTACTATTATTTAATTTAGATAATACTTTATTTAATTTTTTTAAATATAATAATCCATTTTTATTTTCTTCATTAGCTTTTTCAAAATGTACATATGCTTGTGTAATTATTTTTTGATAGGGATTATTAGAATCATTTTCATTATTAATTAGATTATTTTTATCAACATCTTGTTCTTTTATAGTTGTTTTTTCATCTAAAATTTTATTATTAATTTTTATCATGGTCTATATAAAATTATTAATATCAAAAATTTTAAATGTTTTATTAATTTAGTGGTTAATAAAAAATTGAATAAAATTATAAATTTACAAAATAATATAAAATTATGGATATAAGAAATGATTCTATATTATTTACTGAACTTTTAAAAATAGTTGATACATATAATGAGGTATATAATGATGCTTTAAAATCCTATATAAATATTCATAATTTTGGTACAGTTGAAACTTCAAAATCCAAAAATAAAATTAAAGTTTCTAAATATACATATGAATCAGATGAAGATATTTTAAATACTAAGAATTTAGAAAATAAAACATCAAATGAATTAGAAAATATTTTTGAGTGTAAAAAAAAAGAGTATGATAATGAAAAAAATAATATTATTAGTAGAATTTCTAATTCAATATTAGATGAAGATTATGAAAATGGATATTATATTTTAAATAAAATTAAAACAGAAATAGCAAATTACTTAATTGCAAAAATTTTAGATAATTCTCCAGAATCCGATGTAATTATAACCAAATTTTATAATATTAAAACTGAATTATATCCGTATCAAATAAATAATTTAAATTGGATGTTAGATATTGAAAATAAAAATTATTCTGAAATACATGAGAAATTAACTAATAAAGTATATTTTAAAGGTGGAGGTTTATTTGATGAGGTTGGTATGGGTAAAACTTTACAAATAATTACATTAATAAATTCAAATAAAAGTAAAAAAAAATGTTTAGTATATAAAGAAAAAATATTTAGCAAAGCAACATTAATAATAGTTCCAAATCATTTATGCGGTCAATGGTCAAGGGAATTTGGTATCCATTTACAAAAAGAAATTACTATAATAAATTTATTAACGAAAGTTCATTATAAAAAATATAGTTATTTTAATTTTATAAATGCAGATGTAGTAATAATTTCAGCAAACTTTTTTACAAATTGTAAATTAAATCAACATGAGGAAATTGATCCATTATATAATATAATAAATATATTTGATAAAGATGTAAATATTTTTTCAATATATTGGCATCGTGTAGTAATAGATGAATTCCATGAAATAGAAGATTCTAATTTATTTGTAAAATTAAAATATTTAGAGTCAGATTATAGATGGATAATTTCTGGAACACCGTTTAAAGAAAAAATTATAGATGATCACAATGAAATCGACACAACATCATTATCATCTGTAATTGATTATATAAGTTTTGGTAATAATAATATTAATGTACTAGATATTTGTAAAATAGAAGAATACTCATATATTAAAAATCATTTTAGTAGAAATACTCATAGTAAGAATATAAAAATATTAAAATTACCAGAAATAATTGAAGAAACAATTTGGTTAAATTTTACAGAAACTGAAAGAATGATTTATAATGCATATTTAGCTGATCCAAACAATACAATGAATGATGTTTTTTTGAGACAAATTTGTTGTCATCCAATGATCTCAGAAAAAATTAGAGAAAATATATCTAATAAAGTTGAATCTTTAGAAGATATAAGAAATCAGATTAAAAAAATGTATATGAGTGAATATGAAAAAGCTGATGAAATCTATAATAATTGTTTAAATAGAATTGAAACATTTAAAAAAGATATGAAAGAAATGGAAAAGGATGGAAAGATTAATTTAAAAGGATATCAGGATTTAAAAGAAGATTTAGAATTAGCTCAATTAAAACTACATGAATATAAAAAAATTCGTGATGGTAAAGAAAAAACAGTTTTATATTATAAAACTTTTATAGAATTAATTTCAGATATGAGTAAAGTTACACAAGAAAGTTGTACAATTTGTTTGGATCAAATTAAAGAAAATGATCTAGGTATTACTTTCTGTGGTCATATTTTTTGCTATAGTTGTATTAGTACAATAGTTAAGGAATCAAAAGGATCTGGTATTAAAAGTAATTGTCCTTGTTGTAAAAAATTTTTAGAATTAGATAAAATATTTTTAATTTCTTCAAATAAATCATCTGAAGTAAATAATTTAGGTACTAAACTCGCTTATATAATAAATTACATAAAATCAACACCAAATAAATATAGAATTATTTTTTCTCAATGGGATTATTTATTAAAAGAAGTTGGCAAAGTATTAGAATCTAACGGTATTAAGCAATTGTATTGTCAAGGTAATGTTTATCAAAAAGATAAAGTTTTAAGATTATTTAACAGTCAAGATCCAGATAATAATGATTTTAAAATTATCATGTTATCATCAGAAAGTACTGTTTCAGGTTCAAATTTAAATAATGCTGAAGAAGTTATCTTCTTAGATCCTATTTATGGAGATAAACAATATAGATTAAATACAGAAAATCAAGCTATAGGTAGAGTAAGAAGATTAGGAAATAAACATAGTAAAATAAAAGTATTTAGATTATTAATTAAAGATTCTGTAGAAGAAGATATTTATAAATCAAATCAGACAAAATAATTATTTTTTTAATAAAATTAAATTAATATAAATTTAATACAATAATCTTATCATATAATGTCAAAAAATATAAAAAAAAATAGTTCAGAAATATCTAAATCTGTTTTAAATGATTTAGATGAACTAGAAGAGATTCATAATTTATTAAAAAATAACAAATTAGATGTTAAATTAACAAAAGATTCTGAATATACTTCAAACTTAAATAATGAATTAGATTGTGAACAAGATCCTAATTTAAATAAAACAGATGTTCAATGTAACGTTGTTGATGAAAATTTAATGTATAATGTTATTAGTATAAAAGATTTAAAATGTAAAGAATTGATGCATTATAAAAAATTAGATAATTTTTTTAATAATAGTACAAAAGAAGAATGTCAAACGATGGTTGATATAATTAATGGTAATCATTTAGTATCATTAAGATTTTTAGATTGGTTTGTAACAAGATATTGTTACTTATATAAATTATCAATTAATGTTGATAATTCATATATAAAACAGAAAGATTTTAATATTAATATAAGTTATAAGGCACAATTAAAATCTTTTAAAAAAAAATATTTTGATCCATTTAGAAGAAAGAAGAAGTTTTTTTATATATGTGAAAAAAATAATTTAGTTATATTAACAACTTTAGGTCAATTAAATTTTTTCAGATGGGCTATATCATATGATATAATAAAATATACTGAAGAAAATTATAGAAATATTATAACTAAATTATCACACGTTAATAGTTACTTTAAAAAACATGTTATTGAAAATAATTCTTTCAGTACTACTGATGAAAAATCAGATTCTAAATCAAAATCTGTAGAATTAACATCAACAGAATCAAAATCTTTAGATTCAAAATCAGAATCTAAATCTTCAGAATCAAAATATAAAATTAAAAAAGATAAAAAAATAAAATATAAGAATCCTATTGTATCAAGAAATATTTTTTTAGAATTATAATTAAATAATTTATAATAAATTTGATTATAAAAAAATTATATATTTATATATTAAATGAATTCAATAACAAATTTATTATTATATGGAATTAGTTTAATAATATTAATATTTTTATTAATTCAAGCAATTGATGCTAAAATAATTGTTCCTAAAGATTCATTAGTTGAATCTTTAAAAGGTAAGTTATAAAAATACTATTTTTTTAATTTTTTGTTTTATTATTTTTAACCTGTTCAATTGTCTCAACAGATTTTTTAGTCTTTTTTCCTTTTGTTTTTTTATTTTCAACAGGTACAACTGATTCAACAGGTACAATTGATTCAACCGGTTCAACTGGTTCAACCGTCTCAATAGTTTTAACTGTTAAAACATTTTTTTTATCTTTGACTTTTGTTTTTTTATTTATAACTGGTTTAACAGTTTCAGCAGATTTTACAGTTTTTTTACTTTTTGTTTTTTTATTTACAATTGATTCAACTGTTTCAACTGGTTCAATTGTTACAACTGTTTCAATTTGTTTTACAGGTTTTTTTCTTTTATTATTTTCAACTGATTTAACTGGTTTCTTTTCATCTATTTTTTTAACAGTTTTTGATTTCAATTGTACAGAATTATCTTTTACTATTTTATTATTAAAATTTACTTCATTTACTTCATTTACTTCATTTTCTTCATTTTCTTCATTTTCTTCATTTTCTTTATTTTCTTCATTTTTTTCTTGAATAAATTTTTCATCTTGTGAAATTTTATTTTTAATTAATTCATAAATAAATTCTTCAATCATATTTTTTTTTGTAGATTCTCTTGGTTTTTTTGTATACAGATCTATTAAAACGATATTATATTTAGTTTTTGCTTCTCTAGTATTAACAATAAATATTATAGAATCGATCATTAAAATAGCGCTAATTTTATCTCCAATTTGCACATCAGCAGGAGCCATTTCAACATCATTACATAGAATATTAGTTTTATAGTTATACATGATATCAAATAATTTACCATCTTCATAACTATCCATATAACTAATACAAAAAGGTTCATCTTCATCATCATTATTAATTATAATACTATTTTTTAATAATTCTTGACATTTAATATCAAATTTATTTAAAATTTTAATAATTTTATTATCAATTTTAACAACAAATTTACTATTAATGGCATCATTTTTAACAACTTTAATATTATCTAGTCTAAATAAAAATGGTAATTTATTATATTCAAGTCTTGATAAATAAATAGTTAAACCCATATAATCAGCATTTTTGTTTTCAGAAATTGTCATTTCTTCAATTGCATCTAATAATTTGTTATCATTAATATCAAAAGGACTAATAATATTTTTTTTTTCGTCGTCCATTATATATATATAAATAAAATACAAAGTCTTAACTTATTTTAATAAAAAATAAGTTAAAATAAAATTTTAATTAGATAAATATATTTTAATAAATTAATATTTACTTACGTTTAGTATTCTTTTTTGTAGTTTTTACTTGTTCAACAATTTTATTTTTAGAATTTTTTTTAGGAGGTTTTGATTCATCAGAATCAGAATCAGATTCAACTTTTAATGTATGTTTATTAGATTTAATGACTTCTTTATCTTCTTTATCTTCTTCATCTTCGTCTTCATCTTCATCTTCATCTTCATCTTCATCTTCATCTTCATCTTCATCTTCATCTTTATCTTTATCTTTAATTTTATTTTTTGGAATAGATGTTTCTTTTTCTAATTTGTCAATACCTTTCTCAGTTACATCAAAAACAGTATCAGGTCTTGAGCCAAATCCATATCCAGAATAAATTGAACGAACAGCAGATGTATTATTTTTTTTTTCTTTAATGTGTATAATATCAATTTGATGACATACAAATTGAAGACTTGTTCTACGTTTACCATCATCACCTTTAGATTTTGAAGCCCAAACTTTAGAAGGTGAATAAAGATAACGAACAAAACATCTATATTTATGATATCTATCAAAATCTTCAGGTGTTTTTACAAATACTTCTTCAGGTTTACCATAAATTTCTTCTAATTCATCATTATCAGTACAATCAGTAACTTTTTTAAGGTCAACAGAATCATCTTTTTGACGATAATAAACTTTAGTAATAATTTCCTTACGAGATTCGATTTCACTCATTTTAATTTTCTTATCTATTTTTTTTCCATTTTCATCAGTAATTTTAAGTGTAAAAGTAAGGTTTTCTAGTAGTTTCTTATCATTATTTTTTGCAAGAGTTTCGTTAACAGATTTACGGATAATTGATGCATTAATTTGATCGAGTAAAACATTATCATAATAATAATTCCAACCCATTTTTAGTTTTAATTTAATTGATTTATATTTAGGTTTAACAGGTTTATCAGCATTAGCTTCCATTTCAAGTTCATCATCTTCTTTAGGCTCTTTAACAGATCGAACAATATTGTAAAATTTAGAAAATTTACCAAAAATATTATCTTTTTGTTTTTCAAATTCATTATCATACTCATTGATAGTATTCATAAATTCAACATAAGTATTTTCATTTTCATTAATATCAAGTTTAATCCAATCACGATTTTCAGGAGGATTAAACATTGATGATGCAAATCCAGAATACATTTGGTACATAAAGCCGGTAGTTTCATCAGGATATACTTTTTTTCCATCCTTCATTAATCCAACTGTAGTACTAAATTGAGTTGATTTTTTTTGCCTTTCATCTTCAAAGGCAATAGGTTCAAATACAATTTTACGACTCATGTTATTAATAAGTATATTTTTATATTTAAATTATAGTTATTTTTTAATAAAATCAATTTTTTTTAATAAATCAATTTTTTTTTAAATATGATATTTGCTATATAAAGTAAAAAATTGATAAAAATATAACATTATACTAATATATTATTAATATAATGGATTTTAACTATATAGATTTTGACGATTTAAAAGGAAATCATGTTATAAATAAGAATAATTTAACAAATTTAAAAAAATATGATAAAACAACTACCGAAATATATAGAATTAAAAGACAGTTTAAAATAGATCCATTAACTGATCAAGAAATACCAAGTAATTTATTATTTGAATATAATTATAGATGGGATCCATATACTGGAATGATTATAGATGAAGATCCAATAGGACCATTATGTTTTAATGCATTTAATCTGTATAATTATTATTATTTGAATAGATTTAAAGGATTGTGGAATCCTCCTGAAGGACAATTTGAAGGATATTATGGTGATTTAGTGGGAGCTGGTCCTGATTTAGAAATAAAATCAAGAGGTTCAAATCCTGAGAAATATTTATTCAGATTACCAATAATTGATTGTTATTTACCACCTGAACATAATTTTTCAATAATAACTATGGGACCTAAACTATCGAATGAAGATATAGAAAAAATAGATAAAATATTAATTACAAGAGGTAAAAATTTTATAAAGTTAAAAAATATAAAGGAAAATTATGATTGTGCAATCATAAATAATAAAAAAGATTCAAGATTTATCAAGTATAAAAATAAACTTAGTTTAGATTTAACTGAAGATGAAAAGCTTGAAAATTTTAATAGGTTTAACGTTGATAAACTTGTAAGAATGAAAAATTACTAAATATTTTTTTAATAATAAATAAATTTTTTAATAATAAATAAATTTTTTAAAATTATAAATCAGGAATAAATACTTCAATATCTATTTCTTGTTGTTTTTGTTGAACAGTAATATCTTGATAAGTTTTATTGTATAATTGTCCAATATCTATAGTGTATTCTGAATTTTCTAACAAATCTTTATCTAAAATTAGATCACATAAACCAGTACCACCTTTAATACAAAGACCAGCCATAATTCTAGAAGAAACTGATTTCATATGATCAACTTCATTAAATACTGCAGCAGTAATTAATTGATCAACAGTTTTTTCAAATGATGCTCTAGAGAATGGATCAGTATCTAATTTATTTAAACCATGTCTATCTATTGATGTTAAAGTTCCCTGATTAGTCATTAAATCACCAAACATACCAATGTGTTGATAGTTAGTACCAGAACCATTGGAAGATAATACATTAATAATTTCACGTATAATAAGATTACGTGCAGCTTCAATACCAAATATTTCATAAGTGGTAATAATATCATTACAATAAGTTCTAGTTAAATCAATACCTATAATATTTCGAATATCATACATGTTAATTCCATTAGTATAAACGACATATTCATTTTTCTTTTCAAAAGAATTTTCAGGATTATCAAAACTAATATAACGTTCTTCAATTGCTTTACCACCACCTCTAATATCATCAATATTCGACATACCTTTAAGTTTAAAGTCATCAACAAACATATCCATAAAGTCAATTAATGTAGATGAATTAAAGTTAGTCATATCGAATCTTAAATGCACTGTTGGTATATCATCATTATCAGTGTTAGATAATACAGCTAATTGTGAAATTTTTTCTAAAATAACACGTTTTTCTCGTTTAACACTTTTAATATCTTGATAACGTTTTTCCCAACTAAAACAGAATTGAGATTTAATATCTAAAAGAGAAACTTCTTTAGAAAGTAATTTTTCTCTATCAAATTCAATTCTCATTAACCAAGGTAATCCATCAATAGTATTAGCACAACATTGTTTAGATTGTTGATAAGTATAGAATATAGTATTAATGTTATCTTTTTCCATAAATCCATTTTTACTATAAGGTTTAGGATCATAATATATTTCAATTTTAGTCCTCAAGTCTTTAATGGTGGTAAATTTAATGTGAGAAGCTATTTTATTCGCAAAATCTTTCTTTTCTCTATGTTCTTTATTCAAATAAATCATCATTATTGGTTCTTTTGGATTTTTTGATAAACTAAAAACTTCTTTGATTCGATCAACACCAATACTTTTACTACCTTTACCACCTACTCCTGACGAGTGAAAGCTATCCATACAACATAAACCATTTGAAATAATAAATGTTTTAGTATCTTGAACAGTAAAATCATAAACATAAGTGTTTGTTGGTTGAATATCTTCAATTGATATAATTTCATCCATAAACACATCACCAAATTCTTGTATATTATGAATATTATGTTTATAATATTCATAGGTAATACCATCTAAATTTAAACATTTATTCATTATAGGTAAACAAGTTTTAATTTCTAATTCATCACCCCTAATAGGAACAATCTTATTATTTTTTTGTGTTAAGAATGATTTTCCTTTAGTAGCAATAACAGATTTACCAGTTCTAGTTGTTACCCTAATTAAAGTATTAGTACCATCTTTATTAATAGGTAAATGTTTTGTAACTGCTTCTATTTTTTTCCATGATACTTTACCATTTTCATCAACTGACTTGATTTGATAATTACAATCATTTGTATCTAGATAATAAATATTTTTCATTTCAGCTTCCAAGTTATCAATAGGATTAGTTACCTGACCTTTATTATTATCAATTAAGTTGTCAATAAATTGACCAATAGGTAAAACTGTATCCTGATTTGATTTTGAATCATGAATAAGTATTTCTTCAGTCCAGTCAAGGCTATTTAACATAAGCTGTGTAACTGGTTCACCTAAACTTTGTGCAGCAATAATTCCAACCATTTCGCCTGGTTCAACAATACTTGAGTTAAAACTTGAAATAATATCAGTAGCTACATCTTCTAACTGTTCCTTTGTAAATTTATAAGTATAAATACATTTTTTTGGAGCAAGTGATTCTAATAAAGCATATTTTAAGGCTGTCTTTGCCATTTGATCATCTTTATATTTAATAGAAGATTCATCTTTCATTTCTTCTTCAGTCATGCAATATAACTTGGTATTTTTACTTTCTAAAATTCTATCAATTAAGTTTAGAATATATTCACAATCATAATTTACATTACCTTTTTTATCAGGATCATTTCTAATATTATTTATAATACGATATATATTAACTGGTAACATGTATTTTATATTAAGAATTTTATATTCAACAGTTGATTTCATTTGAGTAAACCTTAAATGATCACGACATTTTAATATATTTTGATAAAATTTATTATTATCAGATTCAGTAAAATTTTTGACTTTAGTAAGTTCTTCTTTAGTAAATTTAAATTTGTTAGCAATTTCTGAATTTGAAAGTTCCATTATTTGAAATTTATATTCATATTGTTTAACTGTGTCTGCACCTGATTCACCATACACGAATTGTTGAATTCTACCTACAGCATTTCTAACTGTACCATCATAATTTACCATGAAATCTTCAGTTGATTTGATTAGCTTTCTTTGAATATAACCACTATCTGCAGTATCTCGACAACCCATTCCATTACTTATTATAAAGTTAAAAGTTCCAGGAACAGTTAAATCATATAGTTTAGGATAATTTTCAGGATTAAGTTGATTAATTTCAACAATTTGATCAAGTACAACATCTTCTTGTTCTATGTAATTTGTATGAGTAATTGTTGAACTTTCTATTTTATAAAATTTATCATTTTTATTAAAGTTAATTAGAGATATCATTTTAGATTTAAATTTGCGCACCCATTGTGCTCTAATACCAATTTCAATAATATTATAATTGGCTTTAATATCATTGTTTTTGTTATCATATTTATGAGTACTAATTTTAGAAAATACACCAATTCTATTTAATAACATATTAATTCCATCAATTAACTTTAATGAACAAGATAAGGTAGTAATAGAGGATTCGGTTACACAAGCATTTCTAGATATATATCCATCAATTAGTCCAATAACAAACTCTTCAGGAGCATTGAATGCAAAATCAGGAACATGTTTTTCATAAGCATCATTACCACAAGTAGCATATAGGAACTTGCATAAAATTCTAGAATAACCACTAATATCAGTAATAGTTTCTATTTCTAATATTTTTTTATTCTCATTATAACTAATATCTAGACCGTCAAAGTACTTTTTAATAAAGTTTAACACATTTTCATTACAATTATTTAAATGTATATAGCCATTTTCATAATTAACATTACCATCAGCTAAGAATAATCCAATGAATTGACCATTTAATTTATTTAATATAAATTTATCTGGTAATAACGAATCTTTCTCTTCCTGTATTTTAAATTCTGTCATATCAATATGATTATTTATAATAGGAGGTTGAGGTAAATTCATTGTAACAGGAACGAAATCTCCGACTTTAACATCTGGAGTAAGTTTATCTTCAAATTGTTTAGTCTCATTATTCCAGATCAAAAGTGATTTAGATTCAGGAACTTTAACTTTTCTACCACCTCTAGTTACGATTTCAAACAATTGATTTCCTTTAGCATGTCTAGTAACTGCAGTTACATTAGCCCAAGTAACTTTTCCAACAGAGTCAACAGTTGGGATTGTAATACCAGTTACATTAACTAATTCAAATTCGTTAACATCGTGTTCGACTTGATCAGATTTTATTTTAATTATCGAATCAATCCAAGGACCTATTTCAACAGTTTTGGGAATCGAATTTTCAATAATAGTAATTCTAGTATCAGGAGTAACAGATCGCACAGTTTGATCAATTAGACCTTCTCTAGAAGATAGATGATGAAAAATAAATTCTGAGATATTTAATCCATGCATAAAAGGTCTTTCAATAAAACCTCTTGATTCGGCACGATCATCATTTTGAAAAAAATAAGGTAAAGATCTATTATTAAAGTTTTTCAATATGCGTCCACCATGATAATCTTGTTGACCAACTAATCCAGCCATTTGAGTGATATTAATTGGTTTACCTTTTGATCCAGATTCAATCATAATCCTAAAATTATTTTCTTTAGTCATACTAGCCATAATAACTTTGGATACATCATCACGAATAACTGATAATTTTTGATTAACGGACATTTCAAAAAGATCACCATCCATCATATCTGGATTATTTTCAATTTCAGTAATTTCATGTTGAATTTCTAATTTTTTAGTATCAAAAGTCTGTTGCATTTTATTATCAAGTTCATTACTGATATAAAGATCTTTAATACCAACAGTCATACCGTGAAATAAATTAAAGTTATTTGCTAATTTGGTAGTATTATCCAAAAAAGTTTTTGTTTTCTCAACACCATATTCATCCCAGACTAATTGTACTAAACTAGGTGATTTTTTTACACCTAGCGAATCATCCCCTAAAATACCTGATTCCATAATACCATTTTTAACTAAAATAGTTGGTTTAGTAGGATCACCCTTCATAAGATTAATTTTTTTAGGAATTAAATAAGAGAAAATTTCTTTTCCAGCATAATCTTTGTTTTTAGGAACATTATCAAGTGATTCCATTTGAGTGGACGCTAATAAATTCATAGTAGTTCTCCAATCTAATTTATAATATTCAGAAGTTAAATTATATGCACCTAATAATTGATCTTGCTTCATCGCTATAATTGGTGAAGAAGATTGAGGTGTAATTATTTGTAATTTTAAATCTGCAATTTCCTCTAATTCATATTGGGTTTCAATACTCTGAGGTGCAAAAATGTTCATTTCCATGAAGATATCCATAAACCATATCATTTTATTGACTTAGGTTTATATTTTTAAAATATCTTTCATTCTTCCTTTCGGAAGACAATTGGACTTTATCTTAAGCCAGTTCAGGTTGATTAGACCTTCATTACCGACCGACTACCATCAAGTCTCTGAACCATCATCATATTCTATCAAACGAACTTAGATGACCGGCTGCGGGTTTCCTATTATCCTTTAGGAATATCACTACAATTTTTACTTATTTCATAGCTTTTTTTAAGTATATTTAAAAGTTTATTATATTCTGCTATGAAAAATTTTTGCCATTGCGCAAAACCACATAATTTTTTCAAATTATGTTTAGTATGTAGTGCTTTAAGGGGTTCCCGAACAAATTGGTAATCTTGCCTTATTTAAAACAAGACTAGCAAGTTATATCTAGACTATTCTTACACTGTTTACCCAATTAAGTATGAATAGTAACTTAATTGGCAGCTTGCTGTTGGTGACAAAATGATCTATCACCGTCAAAATCTGCGTTGTACCTTAAATACCAGATTCAAACAAGCATTTCCTCTTGTTATCACAATCTTATACAATTCTACTTGTATACACAGTTTCCTGTGGGAGTGGACTATACCTTAAGCCAATTCCAGTTGATTAAACTATCATTATTGACCAATAGCAACGTAGTCTCTGAGGTCCTTGTCATATTCTATCATAACGAATTTAGACTTGAACCTGCGGATTTTCCATTTTATAAAGTATTTTTAATTCATTTAATAATATTTTAGCTTTTATTAATTTTTCATCCATTGAAAGTTTTTTATCAGATACACATTTTTCATAAATTTTACCATCAATAATAATTTTTACTCCATATGCATCTTGATTTCTTGCTTTTTTAAGATGAATACCAATTGGTAAATCATTACCATTGTGGTCATATTTTTTTTGAAAATTAATCACATCATTATTTTTAATTTGTTCAAATATTTTGTCTCTTTTCTCAATTGCTTTTAAAATAAGTTCTTCATGAGTTAAAATTTTACTTTCAACTGATGTAATTTTATATACACCATTTCTCATTATTCTTATATCAAAACCATTTTTTGTTTTATATATATTATTTGGTAATTCTTTGTTTATAATTCTAGTTCCTCTTTTGGTTCTTTCAATAACTGCTTTAAGATTATTTTTAGTAGTTTTATTTATATATTGTTCATCATTAGACCATTTATCTTTCATAGTATTTGATATTTTTTCAATAACATTTTTTCTACTATCAAAGTTTTTATGAATTGTTGAATTACTATATAATATATTATAACCATCTTCTACAGTATTAAATTTTTTTATGTAAAAAGTTTCTTTTTCATTTAAAAATTCTAAATAACAAATTTCTAATAAAGATATGGAAAAACTTTTATATCCATACTTTACAATTGAATTGTATAATTTAGGACAACTATTTTTACCAGAAAAAGCACTTTTTAAATGTGTTTTAAACCTACCTGATAAACCGTGTTTAACAATTTTACCTTTTTTTAATATATAAGATTTTGCTTGACCAATATATTTTTTATGTGTGATTATATTTTCAATACAATATATAACTCCAGTATCTTGACTTTCATCCATAGCTATTATATCTATATTAAATAATTTTTAAAATACTTTAATTATTTTTAGAATTTTTACTATACCCTTGATTTTTCACCAAAGCCATCAAACAAATTTCTTTATTCAACTTAGTATCTAAAACTTTAGGACTTTCCCGCATATCACTATTTCGCTTGTATAACAATTAATATAAATTGTTAGCAAACTAGCATAAGGTTTTTCTCATGCTTTTACTCCCTGACATTAAGGAGTTGTTACGTTAGGATTAATTCTAAACGTACAATAGTTAGGATTATTAATAACCTTAACTCTATGTCCCATCATACTTTGTTTATGTAAAGTTGGTTGACGATTGAGTAAAACAATATCATTATTTTTTGTATGTCTTTCTACAATGTCACCATATCTTAATTCAATTTTATTTTTTCTAAATCTTAAATCAATAATTGACTTGGAATCCGAATCACTTAAAGTTGCAGGAATAATAAAATTAGCTCCTGGATAAACTTCACGACCATTTCTAACTAATTTTTCCAAATAATCCTTATTATGAGGAGTTACTATTTCTGGAAATGTTATATTCATAGCAATTGTTATTGGCATTCCAAGTTCATTAATAGATAAGTTTGGATCAGGCGTAATTACTGTACGCCCCGAAAAATCTGTTCTCTTCGAATCGATATCTTCAACCATGGGCTAAATTAGTTTTTAAATTAATTTAACCTTTAGGTCTAGGTTGATATCTACTAGCTTAAATAACTATTTTAAATCATTTAAACCCCAACTCCTTAAAAGTTGGAAGTCTTGTCACCAAGACACGGACTATACCTTAAGCACAAGAATTAAAAATTCAAGTACCCACTACCATCTAGTCTCTGAACCTTTTCCATATATATTAAAAATATACTTAGGAACTTGGCTGCGGATTGTCTAATACTGGTTTCCCAGTTCACTATTTTAATTATAACTGTTTAATATGCTTTCTTTATATTTAATAGCTTTTTGCAAAAGCTCTTCAATTAGTGTAGTATTTGATTGAAATGATTTTGTATATTTTTTTCCATCAATCATTATATTTACTTTATAACCAACTAATTTATCATTTTCAATAATTTGATATATATTTTTTGGTAAATTACTATCTCTATTATATTTGTTAATATTTGTATTATCGATTTTGTTATCTATTATATCATTTAACCAGTTTTTTGCAAGTTCAAGATTAATTTCTGGAATATTTTTAGAATTTGTAAAATATTTTCTAAAAACCATACCATTTTCTCTTCGTTGAACTGTATAACCAACAAGTACATTGTTTTTTAAATAAGGTTTAATATTCATTGGATGTTCAGTATTTTGTTTCTTTGAAATTTTATAACGAATTTCTTCAGATATATTAACAACACTACGACCACCACCACCAAGGGCGATATTATAACCTATATTTCTGTCAGTTGAATTGTACTTTTTTATAAATTCAATTTCTTTTTCATCAATGATTTTTAATTCACATTCATGAATCATTTCGACTTTAAAATTTTTATTACCATATTTTCTTATAGCATTATATAGTCTAGGACAATCATTTTTTTTAGATTCTGAATTTGCTGATACTTTGTGATTAATAAAACGTTTTAAATAACCAAATTCAATATTTTTATAATATTTTTTAGTTTTACCAATATATATTTTATTATTTATTAAATTAGTAATTTTATAAATTTCACCAATATTCATTTTTCATATATCTTTTTATATATTTTAATTTTTAAGCATATTATTTTTTAACGAATTTCTCCGTTGATTACAAAATATTTTTCAATATTCTGGAAGTATAAAATAGTTATTTGCAAATGCAAAATTAGATGTTCCCGCAATTTGGAAGTGTTGCAGATAAATAATTTAATTTATCCACTAGACGATTATATACTATTACTAGATTGTATTTATACTGTTTTCCTTATTTGGTGATACAACAACCAAATAAGCAGTCGCCTATTGTGAGCAAGCTATTGTTTCTTTCCTAGAGAAACAGATTACCCATCAGATTATTTCGAATACGTCCTTCTTTACCTTTTAAACGTGTACTTAATGATTTAGTAGTGATATTCTTTCTTTGAGTTTCAGGAATTTTAAGAGAATCACTATCATAATAAACAGCTACATGATATTGAAGTAAAGTAGTATGATCAGGTATATATTTTAATGAATTTTCTGTAACATTTTCTTTATTTTTATTCATTCTAATGTTAGCTTTTAATATATTTGAAAGTATCACAGTTAAATGATCTTCACGTGTAGTAGAAGAACCAAAATCACCTCTAACAGAAGGTCTAACTTGTACAGGAGGTACCGGAAAAATAGTGTGAATTAAATCTTCAGGTCTATTTTTTTTTGGATCAAATCCAATTATCATACAATCTGTATCAGAAATATTTTTTAATATATTATAAACTAAATTTGGTGTTAATGTTTCTTTAATCGGTTTTTTTTCTAGATCTTCTTCAGTAGAAGAAGATAATAAATATTCAGCAACAATATATACTTCACTTGTTTTTTTTTTATCAGATTTTATTTTAGGTACTGGTGCACCACATCCATAAAAAGCTTTTTGACAATAAGTAACATTTTTAACTAAATTTTTAATTTCATTAAGTCTACCTTTACCTGTTTTATTTTTTAAAATATCCATAATTTCTTTTTCATTTTTATAAACTAATATTTTAGAACATTTAATACATACACATCTTAAAATTGAGATGACATAATCATAAAATCCCATGTGAAATACTGGTTCTGCTAATTCCATATGACCAAAATGACCAACACAATAGTTTGTACTTAAACCACATGTTGTGCATTCTAGTTCATTTGAAGTAACACCCATTCGTTGATCAATAAGACCACCTTTTTTGGGTTCAGTATTATCATATAAATCAGGTACAACTAATCCTGGACCAGGACCAGATTTATCATTTAACACAGACATATTTTTGATTTCCTTATTACCAAGGATTGTAAAATCAATCCTTTCAATTGAGGATGTCTTCTCATTATACCTATGAACATTCATGATATATATATATATTCTATTACTTTATATTATTTATAAATAAAATCAATTTTTATATAAAAAATTTGTATAAAAATTAATTTATATAATAATTTTTATAAATTTATTTAAAATATATAAAATTAAAAAATTTGTAAATCCTATTAAATATTAATTAATATATATAGATAATAGTTAAATAATGTCATTATCTAGTTTAAAAAAATATAATAATTTACCATGGTCAGAAAAATACAGACCATCTGCAATAAATAATATTATATATCATGAAAAAATAACTAAAGCAATAGTAAATTATATGGATCATAAAAAGTTACCACATTTATTATTTTATGGTCCACCTGGAACAGGTAAAACTTCATTAATAATAGCAGTGGCCAAACATTATTATGGTGAAGATTATGACAATATGATATTAGTATTAAATGCTTCAGAAGAACGTGGTATAGAAACAGTTAGAAATAGAATAAAACAATTTGTAATAACAAAAGGTATTTCTGAAAATCCAAATACACCAACTTTTAAATTAATAATTTTAGACGAAATAGATGCAATGACTGAAGATGCACAAGCTATATTGCGAAAAGTAATTGAAAAATATGTATCAAATGTTAGATTTTGTTTTATTTGTAATTATCTTAAAAAAATTAATCCAGCAATACAATCAAGATGTGTAATTTTTAGATTTAATCCAATACCATTTGATTATCTTTATAGTTTTGTAATATCTATTTGTAAAAAAGAAAACTTACAAATTACTTCAAATGCAATAAAATTAATAATTAAAAGATCATCTGGTGATATGAGAAAATTATTAAATATTTTACAATCAGTTAATATGTATTTGGATAATATTATTTGTAAAAAATCAGAAATAATATCTAATTCTGATAAAATTAATTCAAATCAAATAATTATAAATGAAACAAGTATATCAAAAATATTATCATGTCCTACACATAAACATATAGTTCAAATACTTAGTTTTATTCAAAAAAATGATTTTAATAAATCATATAATTATGTAAATAATTTAACTATAGAAAATGGTATATCTCTTGCTGAATTAATAAATTATGTTTATGATTATTTTATAGACTTTATTATAAATAATAATAAAGAAATAATCAAGTATAAAATGGAAAAAGTAGTTAGTATAATTAAAAATTTATGTTTAATAAATGAAAATTTAACATATTGTAATAATGATAATATTCAATTAATATCATTCTTATCAATTTTTTATTTAGAAAAGTAATACAAAAAAAAATAATAATTTTATATAATAAAAAAAATTGATTAAAAATTAATTAATTATTATTTAATATATAGTTAAAATGTCTGAAAAACAGTTATTAGAAAATAAAGCAGGTAGTAATCGTTTTTCATTATTAAATGAAGAAAGTGATGACGAAGAGACAAAAACGATAATTAATACCAATAATAAAACAATAGGTTCTCCTGTTTTAGATAAATTAGAAGAAGAAGTTTTTAAATATTTTACTGTTAAAAAAGATTCAAAAAATAAATATAATAAGAATATAAATCAAAATTTAAATAATGATGAAGAATTTCTTATTGTTTCAAATAATAAGAAGAAACCAGTTATTGAATGTGAATATAAACAATTTGAAGAAAATTTTTTTGAAAATAAAATGACTAATTATTTTAGAGTATTAGCTCATCATAATGATGATAAAAATTGGGATTTTTTAAGTTATCATAATATTACAACTTTAAATAAATGGGGTGATGTACCAAAATTTTTTAATACATTAAATATAGCTTCTGGAGAAAGTTCATATTCTGATTTTGATATTTTTATTATGAAAAGAGATATTAGTCCTTTATGGGAAGATATTGATAATAGAAATGGTTCTTTATGTCAAATTAAAATTGATTCATTAGAAGAAGCATATAATATATTAAAATCATTTTGTTATCAAATGGTAAATAATACTTTATTAAAATTTTCTCAGAATACTTGGAATGTAGTCAATGGATTATCTTTTAGTCCAAGAAAGTTAGATCATATAAGTATTAATTCTGCATGTGTAATTATTAAAATATGGTTTAAAATAAATATTATTCATTATGGTACAATAGATAAAATATTAAGTGATGATATGTATAAATTAATTTCTAAATTATCAATTAAATTTAAGGCTATTAAACCTGAATATTAAATTTTTATATAAATATTTTAATCAATAAAAATTGATTAAAATAATAAATATTAGATTATAAATATAATGGGATGCATAAATACAAAAACTAATTTAGATTTAAATGAAAATCCAATGATTTTAGATATAACAAATAATGAAACATTAAAATTTAATCTTTCAAAAATTAAAGGTAATTTTTATGTAAAATCTGTTTATGATGGTGATACAATTGTTTTATTAGTTCCAATAAGAATGTCAGTTTATTCTTTTATTTCAAAAGATAAAATAGATAATAATTCTAGTTCAAATCCAGATTCTGCTATAAATTTATTTGAAATTAGAACTAGATTAATGGGGATTGATACACCAGAATTAAAACCTTTAAAAAATATACCAAATAGAGAAGAACATATTAACAAAGCAGTTAAAGCAAAAAATTTTTTATTAAATTTAATAGAAAATAAAGTAGTAAAAGTTGAATTTAGTACAAATGATAAATATGGTAGACCATTATGTACAATCTATTATAATAATGAAAATATAAATAATTTAATGATTGAAAAAGGATTAGCTAAAAGATATGATGGTGGAACGAAAGATTAGTGATTTTTTATAAAAAAATTTTAAGCATCTTCTTTAAGTATATTTGCACCTCCACCGATAATATCTAAATCTTCTTCATCATCAGAATAGGAATAAGAAATATTTTTAATATTTTCTTCTTTAACAGGTGACAATGCAATAATAATTGTACCTAATGTAGCTATTGTATAAATTATAGTTAAAGCAAAATCATTTTTCATATAAATTTCAATATCATTACATAGATTTGCACATTTTGTAAATAATACAATATTTTTTAATTCATAAATTCCTTGTACAATATTGTGATTTTTTTTATTTTCATTAGAAATATTTAATCCACCTTCTTCTGATTTAAATATAGTACTTCTTTCAGCACAATCACCTTTACAAGTAAAAATAATATTTTTACTAGTACATTTAATATCAACATATTCAGCTATATTATTCATTTCTCTACAAAGTTTATGAAATTCATTACTAGGCATTGTAATTTTAATATCAAAATCAATTTTAGCTGTTTTTTTTTGAGGTTGATCTAAATCCATTAACTTTAATTTGTAAAATGTTTTAGATTTTTTTTCTTGATTTTCTATTTCAATAATTAAATTTTGTCTATCATTTTCTTCAACATATAATGACATTGTATCATCTTTATCAACCGATTTTAAAAGTTTATATAGATTTATTAAACTAACTCCTAATTCTAATCTATCATATTTACAATGATAAGGTTCAAATTCTTTAGCATCTAATCTTACTTTAATAAAAATTGTTCTTGATGTATCAGCGGTTGCTATTTCTAAACCTGCAAATTTTTCTGGATCTTTAGGATCAGGTGCTGTAAATACCCATGTTGTTTCTGTAAGTACATTTGATAATACTTCAGTTAAAGTTTTAATAGGTATAACATAACCCGTCTTAAGATAGAGGATTTTTTTACTAATATTCTGATTCATTATTTTATAATATATTAAAATTTAAATTATAAATCAATTTTTTTTTATTTATTATATAAATATATATTAATGAGTTATATTTTAGCAAATCCTTATGTAGAGGGCAAAGTCCTAGAATCAAACAAAAAATCAGTAAATGATGCTGCTGAAGAAATTTGGAATGAATTATCAAGTAATATTAAACAATTTATTCCTGAATTTTTTTATTCAATTCAAGATACCAATAAAAATAAATTTTATCACTTTAAGGTTTTAGAAAATCTAGAAGGTGGTAAAGTTAAATATACTCTAAGTAAATTTAACAAAAATGTTGATGATGATTTATTAAATGAAGTTATTAGTCAAAATGGTGGTAGAAAAAAAAGATATGATAATTCATCATCTAGTTCATCAGATTCTTCAGATTCTTCTTCAGATGATTATGTTTATTATCCAAATTCAAAATCAAAGATTAAGGATAATGTTTTAAGTGTTACTTATTATCCTACTATTTATGGTATTCCAAATGTTTTAATACCAACATTTAGTACTTCATTTACTCCATATGTTAATGTTTCACTTAATAATAATTTACCAACTTTAATAACTTATAGTTAAATATGTAATAATTTATATATTTATTTCTTAAAAAAATTTATTTTTTTCCTCTTTCAAAAGTGCGTTTAAGGGATATTTGAATTTTACCATTAGCAGCTCTTTTTTCATTAATTTTTTCAAAAATTTTTTCAATTATTTTTGGATCCTTAATTTTATCTTGAATAGCTTCTCTTACAACATCTTCTGCTAAACTACCTTTTGATTCATATTGATTAATTCTTAGTTTTCCACCAGTTATATTAATATTAGATTCACCTAATCTTTCTAAATGTTTTAAAATATCCATTTCTGCTATTTTTTTTTCACTATTTAATTTTTTTAATTCTGTTTGTAATTCTCTAATTCTATCATCATTTTTGACATATGATTTAACTTTTAAAGCTAATTCTTCAGTATATTCATATTCAAGTTCAGAATCATCACTATTATCAGAATTTAATTCAGAATTTGAATTATTTTTTGTTTTTTTATCTTTTGGATCTATTGAACTGGCATTAGATCCAAATTGTTCTTCAGTCATTTGATTAATTTCTTTTTCTATTTGATTAATTTCTTCAGTAATAGGTAATTTTAAAGTTTTAGATTTAACATTTTGTTTTGTCTTAGTTTTCATTTGATTTATAACATCTCTGTTTCGTAATTTATAAGAAGATAAATCATCATCACTATCTGATAAATCTTCGGTATATTTAGAATCTAAATTTTTTTTAATATTAGATAAATTATCTGAACTATTTATAATTTTAGGATTTGATTGTATAATATCATTTTGTATTTTTTTAAAAATATTTTTTTCTTTATCCATCTTTCTATTAATTGATAATTATATTTATTTTTTTAATTTATTTTAATAATTTCTTAAATTAAATATATTATATGTTCCAAATTCTAAATTATTTGTTTGTATATAATTTAAACATACAATTAGTGAAGGAGTAAAAAATTTTTCAGATGAAATATTTAAACAATAAATTTGTCCTTCCCATAAATCAAATAAATATTTTATTTTATCTTCTTGTGTTTCATTAAATATAAATTTCATTGTAATATTATTTAAAGAATTTTCATTTTCTAATATAACATCATTTTTATCATTAAGTTCAATATCTTTTGATATTTTACTTTTTAAATTTTTAAATTCAATAATTGCTTCAAAAAATAATTCCATTTGATTAGATGTATCCATATCAACATTATGAACACCTGAAAAAAAATTTTCAGATTTTTCAAACTTTTCATTATAATAAAGCATAAATATATTTATTAAATTTAAATAATATCCTAGCTCAATATCTAAATCAATTAAATTATTTTTATCATTATCATCTATATTATCAAATTCAAAAATATTATTATTATCTAAATTAAAATTTACTTTTTGCTTAGATTTATCTGAATTAAATTTATTTTCATACATACTTTGATACAATTCACTAGTAATATCATCTTGACAATCATCTTCATTTAATGAATTAACTGTATTAATATCATTTTCAAGTAAAAAATTAGTATTTTCTAAAATTTCATCTAAATATTGTTCAATATATTTATCAGTATTCATTTTTCACTATAAATTGATATATTAATAATAATTTATCAATTTTTTTATTTACAAAATTAAAAAAAAAATTATAGACAACCTCTTTGAGTAGCATAAATATCTGGCATAATTGATGAATTGAGGAAAGGTGAAACAACTGTTTTAGGACAAGGAGGTTCTGCTCTAATATCCCATGTTGAATTTCTTTTAGATCCTAAGATTGATGAAACTGGAATAGATTTAAGTACAGGGATTAAATTTGGATTTGATACAGAAACAGGATTTTCTAAGATTTGAAAACCTTTGGTTAATTTATTATCTAATAAATCATTATTTGGTAAATATTCATTTGAATTGTAAAGAGCCATAATTTTTTCTTGTTGAGTTTGTTTACCCATTGGTGTAAAATCTTTTAAATTAGCATCACCAAAAGTAGTTTGCATCTCATTAAATCCAGTATATCCATTATTGTTTAAATATTCATTATTCTTAAATATTAAAGCATCATCATATAAACTATTTAATTCATCTTGACTAGATTGAGATGGAGATCCATCATTGTCAAAATCATATCTATATTTGGAATCTTTGTAAGATACTTTGCGGTAAGTTCCTGGAGGAGCAGCATCAATACTTTTAGATTTATCTCTATATAATTGACCTTGTGGACTATCAACTAGTAAATTATTACCTGTATTAACATCTTGAATTAATGCTTCAAGAGCAGCTTGACTTGAACTCATTGAATTTCTATCATTGTTTATATCTTCTAAAATTGGATTGGCAAATTCACTACGAACATTATTACTCATTTGTGAACCCATTGAACTTAAATCTTGAGAATTAATAATATTGTTATTTTTATTTGCCTGTTCACTTTTAAGAATATTATCAACAATTTTAGATGTAACTTTATTTGATTCTAAAATAGCACGAGCTTTATCTTCAGCTTGTTTTATCTTTAATGCTTGATTTGTTTGTTCAGGTCCAGTTAATTGATCTGAAGTAAAATATTGATTGATGGCGCCTTTATTTGGTATAGCATTACAACTTTGATTTTGTAACCAAACAAGCACAGCGAGGGCTACAATTAAAAATACTAAAAGAAATCGTATATCTTTGCTCATTATAGATTATATATTCTATATATAAAATATTTATTGTAAAAAAAAATTATATATATACTTATATTATAATGAATAATTCTATTTTTACAAAAAACAAAATGGCTAGTAAAAACAACGCCAATTTTTCTGGTATAAACTTTAATGATTTATCCGCAACTTCTTCTGCATTTATGTCAAATATAAAACAAAATTCAATGAGGGGTGGTGGAGGAAGAGTAGAATCTTTATGCCCATGTATGCAAGCACTTAATGCCTTTAATAAAAAGAATATTGATTTAGCTCTATATATAATTAGGCAGGGAACATGTTGTTTAGGTTGTGGTGATAAAAATGGTAATACTATTTTACATCATTTGGTACTTTGTTCTAAAAATAATAACGAATGTGAAGATGAAATTGATATGTTAATTAAAAATAAAAATATATCAACATGTATTAATGCACAAAATAATAATGGTGAAACACCAATTTTATTAGCAATAAAAGAACAAAATGATAATGTAGCTAATAAACTTGATATAGCAGGTGCTGATTTATCAATAAAAGATAATTTTGGAAATTATGTTATTGCTGAAGATGAAAATGCTAATGAATTAACTAATAAAACAATTGAAACTAGTGAAGCTATTTTTAATTTAAAAGATTTATTTCCAAAAAAAAATATGAATGAAACTAGTATAGAAAGTTTTGATTTTGAAACAGATTTTAAACCACAAAATAAAAATAAAAATAATACTAATATTAACCAAGCTGTTAGAAATTATTTAGAAAATTTTATTAAATCTGTTGGTAATATTATGGTAGATAAAAAACAAGATGGTGATATTATATATGCTCCACTTAGAGAAACCCAACCAGGTCTTCGAAGTGATATTGAGATAGTTAATGTGAAAACAGATGAACCTAAAAGTGAAGAATATAAATCTGATACTGATAATTTAATTCAAAAACTGGCTGAAAAATATTCTAATGAAGAAAAAAAAAAAGATATAGTTAATGTAAATACAATTAATTCTGATGTTGTGGATACAGATGAATTAATGGAAGCTATTAATAAATTAAATGAAACTGGAAGAAGATCACAACAAGGTGGTGAAAAAATTATGGGATTTCGAAATTTAGCTTTAACAGATAATTCTTTTGGTTCAGAATCTTTTAATATAAATTATAATAATGATTCAGAACAAGGTATTTCAGAAGAAGGATATGTTTCTTTTTACAACGAATCAGATTATGGTGCTGTAACTAATGAATTATCTAGAATGATGCAAAGACAAAGAGATAATCTTCATGAACAAGTTTTAGATATGATAATGTCAATGTTAAATAAAGGTGAAATAGTTAAAGATTCAGTTGTTATTAAAGCAAATGAAAAAAATGCAAAATTAATTAAAGCTTATATTTATAGAAAAGTAACTGAAAAGAATCCACAAATGGGTGGATTAGATAAAATTTTATCAATTAGTAAAATGAGTGAACAACAAATATCTGATTTAATTGAAGATATGCCTGATCTTGATGAACTAGAAAAGAATATTCAAAAACATATTGAAGAGAAAAAAGGTAGTAAGAAATCAATCAAATCAAAGAAATCTAAGAAAAATGATGAATCTGAAGAAACAAATTTTGATATTACTGAGACATCAGATTCTCCAAAAAAGAAATCTTCAAAAAGTAAAACAACTAAGACAAAAACAACTAAAGCAAAAAAAACATCCAAAAAAACTTCTAAAAAATAAATGTATAAATTAAGATTTTTTTTTATTTGAATTATAATAAATGAATAATTCAAATATATTTTCAAGTACAACACTTTATAATTCTCAAAATGAAAATAATACAAATAAAAGTCAATCAAATAACTCTACTAAATTAAAAAATGAAGAAAAAAATAGAAAAAAAAAATATAAACAATCTAGTGGATTTATAAAAAATATTTTAGTTAAAGTTAAAGAAAATTTAATAGATGATGAAATTAAAAAAGAATTTTTTTTACCAGTATATAATCAAATTTATTTAAAAATCTTACCTCATTATTTAACTTTTTTAATATTATTATCTATAATAATTATTTTACAATTAACAATAATATATATTATTATAAATATTAAATATAGTTCAAGTAAATTTTAGTATTTATTTAAAAATAAATAAAATTTTTTAAATCTAATATAATTATAATTATAATGAATATTTTATTTAAATTATTAATAATAACTATAGCATTAATATTTTATTTAAATAATTTTATGGAAAATATTAGTGATAGAAAATTAGCTATACCACATAAAATATATTTATTTCTATTTATTTTTATTGTACAGTTTTTAATTAATTTTTTCACAAATGTTAATGATAAAGAAACTATAACTCTTGGTCAAATTATAGAAGATGCTGTAAATAATGCTTTGTTAGCAGTAATTGCATTTGATGTATACAACGATTTAGTTTATTTAAATTATTATAAAGAACTAAATCCTCATCAACAAATTACTATACTTATTTTTTTGATAATTGGTTTTATGACTGCAGTAAAAATACTTCAATTATTAATTACAAGTAAATAAAAATATATTTTAATACAAAAATTTCTATTATAATAAATATTTTTTATGATTTATATATATAAATATATAAATGATTTCGTCAGAAACTTTTAATAATTTGAAATATTTCTCAAAAATAGCTATCATATTCATTATCATTTTTTTACTATTAAAATTTATTATTGATTTACCATCATATGAAGCTATTCTATTAGCTTGTATTATAGCAGTTTCAATATTAATTATAGAAAATATTATTTATATAAATAATAAAGCAACAGATCCACTAAATTGTGATGAATGCAAAATTCAAAAAGATGATATTAGTAATTTACCAATTTCACAAGAATCAATTGAAAATTTTCAAGGAACTCTACAAAATAATAATTTATTTACAAATAATCTTTCTTCAACTATAAATGAGATTATTGATGTACCACCAACTTATGTAGAAAAAGTCGATGAAATAAAAAATGATAAATATGATATAATTAATTCAGATCAAAATTTAATTAATCCTGTTGCATTAGAAAATACAATGAATGATAATAATATTAATACATTAAAAGCTATAATGAATAATGCTTCTCCAAATTTAGCTATGGATCCTAATGCAAAACCAAATCCAACAGCAAGTATGGTAGCAGGTGTTCCATTAGATCGGAATGCATATGCACACGGTAATATAGAAGGTTTTGAAGTTTTAGATAGTTTTATTGATGAAGAAGATAATAATCAAGAAGAAACTAAAGATAATAAAATGATTTCAAAAATAGATTTAATGAAAGAAAAATTATCTGTACAAAAAGAATCTAAAGGTATTCCCTTAAGTGACTACATCGATACACCATCTGATGGTATTTATACTGGGAAACCAAACCCTAAAATTAAATTACCTGATGGAACAAAAGATCCTATAGCTCCAATTGAATCTACTTTTGATGATGGTTATGTAAAATATCAACAAGATGGATTACAAGCTTTAGATAATAAAATAGCATTAAAAAATAATATTTTTAGAGCAAGTATTGGTAATCAAGAAGTTGTTCAAAATTATTTAAAAGATGGTGAAAAATATTATAATGATATATTTACAAGATCAACTAATGCACCAAAAACTTACGAATCACTTAATTCAGAACTAAAATATGGTGATTATAATTATCTTTCACCTATTAATAAAGGTATGACTAATCGTGCTTATACTTTTATTAATCCTACAAATTGGTATCCAATACCACCTTTTCCTCCAGTATGTGTAACTAATAAAAGTTGTACCACATGTCCAATTCAAATGAATGATGGTAGAGATTATATGAGTTATGCACCTTTAGAAGATTTTGATAATGCAAGAAGATTTACTGGAGATATGGGAATCAATATCGATTATATAAAAAATGTTCTTAATAATCCAGATGCATATTAAGGATTTAATAAAAAAATAATTATTTGAAAAAATCAATATTATATATAATATCCATTATTTCAGGTGAATATATACAATTTTGTGTTTTATAATATAAATAATATTTTGAATAAATTAATGCATCTGTGTATAATGTTTTTATATCAGAGTATTTATATTCATAAATACTAATATATTTTGCAAAAAATTTACTGCGAATTATTTTATAAGAAGAAATTGAGTTTATATTTAAATTAGTATTAAATTCAACATGATAATTTCCTAATATCATTTTATATAATATAGTATCTTTATTTAATAAAATCAATTTTATTTAAGTTATTGTATAACCATATTAGAATAAAAATATTTTAATATAGTAGGTTTAATTTTATATAAATTTTTCAAAATAATTACTATAGATGTTTGATTTAAGATATTTATTAATAATTATACTGTTAGGTATTATAATTTATTTGATATACAGTATTAAAAGTACTCAAACAAAACATTTTGAAAAACTTAAAGAAAATATTACAAGTTCAATTGAGATAGAATTTGATGATATAAATGAAAAATTAGATAATTTTGAAGAAATGCTTGATAAAAGATTAGGAGATTGTAATAGAAAAATTAAAGATTTATATTCATTACAAAATAAAGCAAATGAAGTAAATAAAATGAATAATCAATCAATAATTAATCAATTTAATCAATTTGATGAAAATATGGAAGGTTTAGATGAAAATGAGGAAATAAAAAATCAGATATTTAATTCTGTTGAAAATTCAGTTGGTAACAAAAATAATAATTGTTTTATAAAAATAAATCAATTAAAAAATCAAGAAAAAGAAATGTTTTATATGAGTTCTGATCATAAAAATAATGAATTTTCAGGAACTTCTAATATTCAATTAGCTGAATATGAAAATTTTAAAACAAAAAGTCAAAGTCATTCATCTTCATCTAATGTATCTATAAAAAAAAAATCAAAAAATAATGTATTGAATATTGATATTGATAAAGAATCTGAAAATAGTACTGTTTTAGAAGTACAAGATGGTTACATAAAAAGTGATTATATTAAATCAGGCAGTCCTCTAGCCAATTCTGCTTATAATATTTTAAATGAAACAATTATTAAAAGTAGTTCAATGGGTAAATTAAATAATATGGATTCAGAAGATCTTAATGGATTTATATTAGAAAAATCAGATTTATCTAAAGATTCAAATAATTTACAAAATTTAGAAGATGGAGACTTTATTATTAAAGGTATTGATATGATACAAATTATGAGAAAATCAGAAGAAAATTCTAGTTCATATAAATCATCTGATAGATCAGATTCAATATCAAGTGATGATCCTAAAATTTTAGATCATAATTTTATTAATTTAAATAATCTTGATTTTAATAAATTAGGAATAAATACACATGCAAGAAAATCAAAAGTTATTGATATAGAATAAATAATTGTAAAAATTTGATAGAATAATATAATTTTTATATAAAGTATATATTTTTTTTATTTAATAATAATATATATAAAACAATGGATAACTATTACAAAAATTGCCCACCAAAAATGGATGATGGTAGATTTACTACTAATTATAAAACAGCTTCTTCTATTAATGAATACATTAAATATGTAAATGGTATTACTAGAGATGATGATTATAGATTATTTTTACAACTTAACGCTACTAAAATGATGGATTCTGAATGGATTTATTTTAGACAAAATGATTCTTGTTGGAATAATGCATGTGTTCATAATTATCCTCTGCGTATGGATCCAAGAGATTTTGAACAAGAAAGATTAAAAGCTAATATGATTTTTCAAATGAAGGAATTACCTGCAAATTTAAAATGTCCTATATATCCAGATTATAGATTAACTGAAACTCCTTTACAAAATTATCAAATTAATCCTTCATCATGTAAAACATGTAACAAATAATAATTATTATATTTTTACAAATTTTTATTAGAAATTATTTATAAACATAAATTTATAAAAAAATATCTTTATGAATTATATTATGGAAACAAATCCGAATATAAGACAAAAACCAAAATCAAATATATATCAACCAAAATTTCCAAGAAATGTACCTCCTGTTTTTAAAGAAGATACTGGTATGATAAATTCATTATATGGAGATTTTGTATCAAATGATTATGATCAATTAATGTCAAATATTAATTCTGGTATTATATTAAATGTTAGAAATAGTGAGGGTAAAACATTAATACATGCAGTAATCGATAATCAAAATCCTTCGCTTACTGAAGGACAAAAATTATTATTAATAAAAGAGTTAGTTGGTAAAAATGTTTCTGTTAATTCAATGGACCAATTTAATAGAAATGCTTTACATTATGCTGCGTTTAAAGGATATTTTGATATTATTCAATATCTTGTTAAACTAAAATGTGATATCACATTAGTAGATAATGAAGGTAATACTCCAATACATTTATTAATTAATAATTTTGTTTCTGAATGTAAGAATGATGAATTATTAAATCAAATAAATAAGGAAATAAAAGTATCTAAGAAATCAAAAGAAGTAGAAGATACATCTTCAAAAGTAGCTTTGAGTTTATTATATAAAATAAATGAACAAGTAAAAAATTCTGAAAATAGAAATGAAAATTTTTTTTATAATTGTCAATCATTGATGGAAGAATTTATAAGCCTAAATATATTTTTTAAAAGAGAAGAAATTAATAAAATATTTAAAGAAAATAGTGAATCATTAAATAAAAAATTTACTGAAATTGATTCTACAAATGTATCTGAAGTTCGTAATTTAAAATTACAAATAAATCAAAATATAGAAAAAACTAAAAATGATATTTTATCAGTATATGATGATTTTAAAATTAATTCTGATTTTACAGAAATTGATTTAGATAATAGTATTATTCAAGAAGATGCAAAAGAAGATTCTAATACAATTTTATCAAATGCTAATACTAAAATTGAAGAAACACATAAATTAATTGATGATATTAAAAATTGTTTATCTGATGGAATTGTTAATGATAGTGTTGAAACTAGTTTATATTTATTAAATACTGTTTATTATTTATTTTATCTATTATCATCTACTTTAAGACCTATTAACGAAAAATGTGTTTTTCCTCAAGAATTAATTTTAGATAGATTCTTTAATGGTAGAAAACCTTGGAATGATTGTAGTAGTGATATTATTTTTCCAAATGCAGAATTTAAAGCTCCAGTTGCAGCTGTTCCAGGAGTTCCAGCAGTTCCAGCAGTTCCAGGAGTTCCACCTGATGCAGATATTATTCAATATAATAATGTTCATCGTCTTGATACTTTTAATAATCCTCCTCCTGCTGCTGGTGTTGCTGTTGTTGCTGTTGTTATAAATAACAATTCTTTTATACAAGCATTAGGAGATAGAAAATTTCCATTTCCAAATTATTATGATAAAAGATCAAAAGTTCCAAATCCAAAGTTAATTTATCCAGGGTCCCAAACTTATCAAGTAAATGAAGTTGGATATTCAATTCAAAATGAACCTACTGGTAAATTGTTAAATAAAGGAAATATTTTAGATAACTCTAATAAAATTTTTGATTCAATAAAAACAAATGATTTTGATATTCCAAAATTTTATATTAGACATAATGACTATTCAAAATTAAGTGAATTAGCAAGAAATCAAGAAAGAATTAATCAATTGATTCAAGCAGTAGAAGCAGTAAAAACAGCTGTAGCTGCAGCTGCAGCAGGAGCAGCAGCTGCAGCTGCAGCTGCTCCAGCTGCAGCTGCAGCAGGAGCAGCAGCAGCAGTAATACGAAATAATGTACCTAGACCAGAACAAATTATAATAGATGCTGTAAATCAAGTAGTCCAAGTAGCAAATAATGAATCAAGAAAAGTAGGAGCAACAGCAGCCTCAGTATTAACAGCAGCACAAAATGCAGCAAAAAGAATAGTAGTTGATTTTGAATTTATATTACTAAAAAAAGATTTTGGTAACTTGAATATTGATAGACAAAATTATAATATAACGTCAAATACTACTGATATGAGTATAAATAAATCACTTTTAAATATTATATTAGATCAATTAGAAAAGTTATTTGAATATAATCCACCAATAATATTTGAACGAAATCTTGATAGATTATTGAATAATATAGAAACTTATGAATATTTTGATTTGTATGGTACAGTGAAAGACATAACTAATAATGTAAATGAAAATAAAATGTATTCTAGAGTAGAATTACAAGGAGTAAATGATAATAAAGAAATAGATATAAGTAATGGAGTTTTAAAGAAAGGTATTCCTTTAATTACAATAAATAGAAAATTTAAATTAAATAAAAAAGATAGTGAATTAGATAATAAAAGTTATGAAGTTAAAAGTATGTATTTAATAAATAGTCCAGGAAAATCAGAAGGAGGTGAAAATCAAATTAATTCAAAAAATTTAGCAAGTATACTTGAACAAGGAAAATATCCATCTAATGATTTTAATATAGATTTTATAAATCCAAATTTAATTAAATCTGATATAACTGATTTTATAAGTTTAGATACTGCTCTAAAAACCCGTGGACAAGTACGATTTAATTTAGAAAATTATGCTCCTAGAAATGCTGGTGGTAATTTTGAAACTCCTGTAAACTTTCCTCAAATTCTTGGTGTTGATGGTACTGGTACTGCTGCTTTTAATGCTGCTGCAGTTGCTGCTGGTGCTGGTGCTGGTGCTCCTAATCCGCAAAAATATAGTTTAGAATTATTATTTAACTATTTAAATTTAATACATCCATTTTTTAATTCATATTATGTTCCAAGACAATCATTAATTTATAAAGGAACAGAAACAAATCAGGGTTTTGGACTACAACCACCACCTGGTGGAGCACCAGCACCTGGTGCTCCACCAGCGGCACCAGTGGCAGCATTTAATTTAATAAATACTGATATCCAAGATTTATTATTTGAAAGACAAAAAGAATTAAGTCGTTTAATTAATGATACAAATTTTGGTACAACTGATGAAGTTTCTAAAATGAACTATTTATTAGAATTAACAGTAGTTCAAATTCTTGAAAAAAACTTACCTGATGGTGTATTAAATAATACTAATAATATTATTTCAGAACAACCATATAATTTTGCAGATAAAAGATATAAGCATGGGCATATTTATACATTAATTGAGTTAATTAATAATAATTTAGACATAATAAAAGAATCTTGTTTAATTAAGCTAAGTAAAGATACAATAATGAAACTATCATTGGATAGTTTTTTAGTTTATTTTAATCAAGTATATCAATTAATAATAAATAATATGAATAATTTAGAGTTGATGAAAAGATATATTAATCAAATAGATATCAATGAATTAAAAAATATTTATGGTAATATAAACACTATGCTTGACTGGATACTACAAAATAAAGAAATTACAAATGGTTCAAAGGAATTATTAAATAAACATTTTATGGGATTCTGGGATAAAGCTAAAGATAAATTAGATAAATTTGAAAGTATTAAATCTAATTCAGATTCTAAATATTTAAATCAATATAATAGATTTTATCAATTAAATAAAAATCTTATAACCAAAATTAAAGAATTAGGTATAGAATATGAAAAATATCATTCATCACAATATTTAATTCAATTTATAAATTCAATTAATTATGAATATCGTAGAAAAAATGAAAATTTATATATACCAAATACTTTTTATAATAAATTTTCATTACCAAATTATTTTCCAGATAAATATAGTGAATTTTTAAAAAAAAATAGCATACCACCTTATATAAATGATTATTCTCTTACAAACGTTCTTGATTTATTTCCATTTTATTATCCATATGATTTTAATGAAATATATAGAAATAATGATACTATATATATTAAAGTGATAAATAATATAATTGGAAATCCAGCTAATGCTCAAGTTATTAATCCAGTAAGAACTAATCAAAATTTAATTTATTTAGTTACAAATGGAGCAAAAAGTATTTTAGCTGATTATATATTTAATATTACTAATATAAATTTTCAATTAGATAATAGTAATATTCGTGATTTGGAGGACTATGTCCCTGGTTATGATAAATTTAAAATTGGTTATGATATACTTATTAATAATAATAGAAATAATATTTATAATTATTATGATATACTTTTTAATAATAATAAAATTAATATTTATAAATATCCTAATATTGAATATCAAGATATTTTTAAACCAAAAGTGCTCGACGAATGGTTAAATGAATTATATTTAGAACCTCCTTATTTAGTAAATTTTAAAAATAATGCATTAAATATTATAGAAAATGCATTAAATTTATACAACCAAAAAATTACAATAATATCATTACATAATTCAAAACAATTATTTCAAGTATTAACAAATTTATTTATAAAAATCTTTATTAAAAATATAGATAGATTTAGTATTGATGAATCAATTGATGAACAATTATCAAAAGTAATATATTATTTTTTAACAGATGTAAAGCTCGAAGGTGAACAAAAAAAAGAATATGATGAATTTTTAAGTAAAATAAAAACTAATGAAAAAGTAAAAATAGCAGTTGTTTCTAAACATATTATAAACTATATCAATTTGTTTATATCACAATTAATTTTAGATGAAACAAATAAATTAGTTGAACAATATACTAATACATTACAATTAGCATATTCTGATGAGTATATGAGAAAACAATTATTAGAAATAGGTTATAAGACTATAAAAAGATCTTTAGATAATATAATTGTAGATAATTTAGATACTTCAATCATGGATGATGCATCATTAAATTTAAGACAAACACATTTACTAGTTCCAACAACAAATACAAGGATATTTGAAAATAAATGTGTAAATAAAAATATGATAAAGAAATTTACTGAAATATTTGGTAAAATTAATTTAAGACAGGAAGATTCTAATGGTAATACAATATTAAATAAATTAATTGATCAATTTAATATTGATGCAATTACAAAATTAACAGAATTAGATCCTGGATTAAAAACATTTAAAAATCATCGTGGTGAAAATTCGATTGATTATGTTCATTACAAAATTAAGGAAATAAAAAATGAATACTATAAAAATTTAGATTCTAGAATACAAAAATATAGTCAAGTTTTACAAAATGAAATTAATTCTAATAGTCAAAAATTTTCAGGATTAAGTTTAGATGAATCTGAAGGTCTTGTTTATAATTTGATATTACATTCACTTTATTTGTTTAATGAATTTATTTGGATAAAAACTTTAGAATTTCCAGGTTCTTGGAGTCTTGATGATAAAAAAAAATTAAATGAATTACTTGGAATAATAGAGAAAGAAGAAGATTTATTAATAAAATCATTTGATAAAAATAAAGAACATGATCTAGAAAATTATATTAAAGAAGAAAGTAATTTTATGATAATTAAAGAGGAAGAAATAAAAATTTTAATGAAAGAACGTGATGATACTAATAATAAAATTAAACAATTTGATAAAGCTACAGAAAATAAATTAATTTCACAAGAAAGTATAAATAAAATTAAAAGTGAATTAGAAAGTAAACAAGAAACGATTCAGTCTAAGATAGATTCATTATTAAACTTAAAGGAAAAAATAAAAATTAATTTAAATATTGCTGAAGAAATTAAACAAGAAATTTTAATGAAAGATGGTTCGATAGATTATAAATCCTATGATAATTTAGTTTCAAAATTTAAAAATTATTATTATCAAGTATTAGTATTACTAAATAAAAGTATAAAAAATAAACCAGTAATATCAAATTCTCAAATTCATCTAATATCAATAAATTACGATAGTTTACCTAAAAAAAATAGTATAGATGTACTTATTAGTTATTATTCAAATATAATTAATAATCTATATGCAGAATTTGAGGATTTTGATAAATATGAAGATGATATTCATAATACAGTAAATCAATCTATGTTAAATATAATTAAGATTAATGTAATTAATGTAATTGGTAAAGAATTGTATAATTTACTAATAAAAAATATGATCAATATAACTGAAGGAGAAAAAAATAGAAAAAAAATTGTTCAAACAGAATCTGATGATACTTTATTATTAATTACGGATGATATTGAAAATATACTTAAAACAAGTATATATATTAAATTAGGTGTTCAAAATCCAGATTCTATAAATAATAATATTGATATATTAAAAGCAAAATTAATAACAGATTTAACTAATATATTTGGTTTAAATCCACAATCGGCAACAGAAACATTTAACGAACAGTTTAATGGATTTATTGATTTTTACATAAGTGTTGCTGAAAACATTTCTTATAATATTTATTTTGAATTAATTAAATTATTATCTAGTATGAAGAAAATATCTTTATTATTAGAAATATTAAAGATACTTATGGATAAAGAAACATAATTTTTATAGTCTAGCAGTAAAAGTATTTATTCCAGTATTTTCAGGTGTATTATCAAATGAATCAATTTGTATGGTAATAGAATAATTTTTATTATAAAAGTTTACCTCATTACCTTTTGGATCAATAAATTTAAATTCAAGACTAGATAAAGTTCTAATTGGTGGATTTAGATAGGTTGGTGTATTTACAAATGAATTATAAACAATAGTATTTGGAGCACTAGACATAAGAAATTTATAAAAAAAAGGAGGACCATCGGGATTAGCAACATTATTAAATCCTTTACATTGAAGTAATATATAAGTATTATAATTATTGTTAAAGTCGTAAATTGCTTGTGATGCAGTAATAGTATTATTAGTGATTAAAATTTTACTAATATCATATGTATATGGAAGTAAATTAGTAATAATATTATTGGGAACTTCACTTGAATAAACAGTAATTGATGTTTTATTACCAACATATCTAAAACCAATTAAAGAACCAAATGTATCATCAAAATCAAATCTTAATCTAAATGAGTTAGGTGCCTTTATTTGTATAGAAAATCCACCAGCTGTATTACCAACATCAGGTATTAAATTAATATTTTTAAGTATTATTTCATAATAATTATTATTAATTATTTTAGTTATTACATGACCTGATTCAGTATTTAAATATGTTTTGGAAATTACATAATAATCAATAGAATTAAGAATATAAATAGTATCACCTAAATTTAAATTATGATTTTCATGTAAAATTTTTATTGTAAATAAATTTGAATTAGGATTAATCGATTCTTTTATTTCAGTATAAGAATCTAAACATTTAGGTAAATTATATAAGCTAAATGATTTAAATGAAGCAATATTAGAACTTTCATTTAATTCAACTTCAATATTATTGAATGGATATAAATTAGGTTGTGTAGAAATACGTGGTACTTTACTAACATATTCCATAATTAAATTTTGTATTTGTGTAAATGAATAATATCCTGTTGGTAATTCTATAAAATATATTCCAGAATCAAGTAAATTGTCCCAATATAATTTATTATTAACTGATTCTATTTTTGTGTTTAAAGAATTCAACAATGATCTTGAATTTTTAATATTAGAAACAATATTTTTTTGAATATTTGGTATTTCTGAACTTATTATTCTAATTGCAGCAATATTATTTAAATTTTTATCTAAACTAATAGTAAATGTTGATGCAGTAGGATATGCTAAATTAAATGCAATTATAGTTGATATTTCAACATCTTGACCAGTATAAAAATTATTATTTAACCAATATCCTGATAAATTAACTACTTTATTTAAAGATAATTCATCTAATAAATCTAATTGTATATAATCTTTCGTGACAGCAGAAATCGAATGATATGTAATTAAATTAAATTCAGATAGCGGAGTAGTAGCATTAATTAAACTAATTGGATAATTTCCAATATTATAATAAGTTATTTCACAATCTGATACTAATATTTGATTTGAATCATTATCTGTATTAAATTCAAGTGGTAATTCAAATTTAATTCTTAGATCTGAATTAATACTAATTACTTCAACTCTATGTATTTGATTAATTACACTTAATGGTATATTTTTAAAGGTTTTTGAATTACCATTTACTACACCATTTATTTGAATTAATATATCATAATATGGAATAATTATATCAAAATTTGGTTTTAAATCTAATACAACATATTTTTGTCCATCATTAAAATAAAAATTTAGAGAGTTATATAATATTTTATAAAATTTAAATCCTCTTAATGATATTTGTTGTCCATCAATATATTTTTTGTCTGCATCATTAATAAGTATTTTAAATGTTTTTTTATTTGGAGTAAATACTATTGTATTTTTTTGTAATTTTAAAAAATTACCTTGATTAAAACTTGTTTCAGTACTTCTATTAGCAGAATCAACATTTATAAATGTTTTTTTTAATGCAATTTTTGTATTTAAACCATGTATACCTTTTTTTTGTAAATATTCAAAATATTCATCATATTCTTTTGGATAAACTACTGGATTAGAATAATTTATACCATCAATTGTTGTTGGTAATGTGTTTAATCTATAAGGATTTGTATTTAATTCATTATCTAATCTTTGAATGTAATTATTATTTTCATTTTTTTCTCTTTGTAATTTATTAAAATAGTCGATTAATCTTTCATAATCATATGTATTTAAATCAATCAAATTTTTTTGATCTTTAAACATTTGATTAGTATCATCATTATTTCCTCCAATATGAGTTTCAATAAATTTAACTCCACTATATAAATTTTTTATATTACTCATTAAATATATTATTATTAATTTATAATATTATTGTTTTTTTAAATATTAAAAAAAATTTATACTATACTTTTTCTTTATTAAAAAAAATTGATAAAAAATAACTTAAAGATTTAAAATATATTCATTCTCTAATTAAATTATGAGTTCAAAAAATGCAAAAAAAACTGGTGATAAAGTAGAAAAAAAAGAAAAAATAGTTAAAAATAATGGTCCTACAATTGAGGAACAATATAAAAAAAAGTCATTGCATCAACATATATTAGATTTACCTGATACATATATAGGGTCAGTACAAAATGATATAATCAACATGTATATTTATGATGAAGATGAAAATCGGATTATTAAAAAAGATTGCAACGTTGTGTTAGGTTTATACAAAATCTTTGATGAAATCGTGGTTAATGCTGCTGATAATACCGTTAGAGATATAAAATGTAATGTTATTAAAATTAATATTGATGAAAAATCTGGTATAATTTCAGTTTATAATAATGGATCAACAATTCCAATTGAATTACATAAAGAATATAATATTTATGTTCCTGAACTTATTTTTGGAAATCTACTAACTTCTGGTAACTATGATCAAAAAGGTAAAATTGTCGGGGGAAAAAATGGTCTAGGATCAAAGTGCTTAGCACCCGATACACTAATTCCTCTTTTTAATGGTGGTATCAAACAAGCAAAAGATTTAACAAAAGAAGATAAGTTAATTGGTGATGATGGAAAAATTAGAAATATTAAAAATATTATTAAAGGTAATGGTCAAATGTATAAAATAATTCAAGCAAATGGTGAATCTTATAAGGTAAATGATAACCATACATTAACATTACATATGCCAGATCATAAAGTTATTTTTTGGAATGGATCTGAAAATGGATGGTCTGTATTATGGTGGAATCACGAAGAGAATTGTATTAATAAAAAAACTATTAAAATTTCTCAAGATACTTTTAAAGTTACTCAAGCAAAATTAGAATTAGAGGAATTTTGCAAGTCAATTCCCGACAATAATATCGTTGACATGAATATTCAAGATTATATTAAATTAAATGAAACAACTAAATTAAGATTAGCTGGTATTCGTGGAGAATGTGTTCAATGGGAACATAAAGATGTTGAATTAGATCCATATGTTTTGGGGTTATGGCTTGGTAATGGTGAGAATGATCCTGAATTAATTAATTATTTAGAAGAATCAGGTAAAAAAGGTTATTCTCTTAAAAAACAACTAGATAAATATAATTTAGTTAATAACAAACATATTCCAAATGAATATATTATTAATGATAGTGATACAAGATTAAAAGTTTTAGGTGGAATTATTGATACAGATGAAACTGTTAAAAGGGATGGTACTAGAATTGTAATAACACAAGCTTTAAATCACGAACGTCTTGCTCAAGATATTGTATTCTTATCACGTTCACTTGGATTTTACACATCTATTCATAAAAGAAATACTAAATATATGTTAAATGGTGAAAAAAAAAAGGGAGAAGCATATAATATAAATATATCAGGTGAAAATATATCTGATATTCCAACATTGCTTCCAAGAAAAAAATGTTCTGGAGATAGAATCCATTCTTCTAAAACTACCGGATATCTCAAAGTTAATAAGATTGAAATTAGTGATTATATTGGATTTGAAATTGATGATAATCAGAGATTTTTAATTAATGATTTCACCGTTACACATAATTGTGCTAATATTTATTCCGAGCTTTTTGAAGTTGAAATTTCAGATCCAATAAGAAAAAAAAAATACAATCAAAAATTTACAAATAATATGTTTGATAAAGAAGAACCAATAATTACTGATATTTCTAAATCTACAGAATCTTATACAAAAATTACTTTTAAACCTGATTATAAAAGATTTGGATTAAAGAATCTTAATAAAGATATGGCTTCTCTCTTAAAAAGACGTGCATATGATTTAGCAGGTAATACTAATACAAATGTTAAAGTTTATTTGAATGACAAATACTTAGATATCAAGTCATTTGAAGATTATATCAAGATGTTTTATACGGAAGATGAGAATATTCAAGTAATTTATCAAGAATTTAATTCTAGATGGTCTGTTGGTGTAGTATATGATAATAATTCTGGATTCCAACACATGACTTTTGTTAATAAAATCAGTACTTTTTTAGGAGGAACTCATTTGAATATGATTGTTAATCAAATTGTAGATGGTGTTACAAAAACTATTTTAGATAAACATAAAACACTTAAAATTAAACCATCTCAAATTAAAGACAATATTACAGTATTTATTAATTCAACTATTGAAGATCCTTCTTTTAGTTCTCAAAGTAAAGAATCTCTAACAACAAAATCATCTTTATTCAATATAAAATGTGATATTGATGATAAATTTATTCAAAAGATTTGTAAAACTGGATTGGTTGATGAATTAGTTCAATTAGCTTCAGTTAAACAATTAGCTGAATTAGAAAAATCTGATGGTAAAAAAAATGTAAATCTTAAAAATCTTACTAAATTAGATGATGCTAGATTGGCTGGTTCAAAACGTTCTTCCGAATGTAGATTAATTTTAACAGAAGGAGATTCAGCAAAATCATTTGCAATGTCAGGACTAGAAGTAATTGGACGAGACAAGTATGGTGTATTTCCACTTAAGGGAAAATTGCTAAATGTTCGTGAAGCTAATCCTAAACAATTGCTTGGTAATGAAGAAATTAAGAACTTGAAACAAATCTTAGGATTAAAACAAAATCAAGTATATAATGATACTAAAAAGTTAAGATATGGAGGAATTGTTATTCTAACTGATCAAGATTGTGATGGATACCATATCAAAGGATTATTAATGAATTTCTTTCATTATTTCTGGCCAAGTTTATTAAAGATTGAAGGATTTATTCAATCTATTGCAACTCCTATTATTAAAGTGTTTAAAAAATCAGATAGTAAAAAAGCAAATCCTGAAATTTTTTACACATTAGCCGAATATAAAAAATGGACTGATAAAGTTAATGATTCCTTTAAAAACTACACAATCAAATATTATAAGGGATTGGGTACTTCAACTGCAAAAGAAGCCAAAGAATCATTTACAGATTTAGAAGATCGAATTGTCAATTATGTTTGGACATTGGATTCTTCTAAATTAAATAAAAATATAAAAAGTGGATCTAAAAATAAAGATGATATTGATGAATATGAAGAAGATGAAGACTTGGTATCAAATAAATCAGCAAAATCTAAAAATTCTTCTGATAAATCTGATGAAGATATTCAATCAGTTTCTGAATGTGAAAATGATAAATTAGAACCATCTTATCAAGCATTAACATTAGCTTTTGCAAAACAAAGATCAAATGATCGTAAAGAATGGGTTAGAAAGTTTGATCCAGAAGTTGCTATTGACTTTGATAAAAAGAAAATAACTTTTGATGAATTTGTCAATAAAGATTTGATTCAATTCTCACATGAGGATAATATTAGATCTATTCCTAATATATCTGATGGATTAAAACCTTCACAACGTAAAATTTTATATGGAGCATTTAAACGCAAATTAGATAATGAAGAAATCAAAGTTGCTCAATTATCAGGATATATCAGCGAACATACAGGTTATCATCATGGTGAAGCCAGTTTACAAGGTGCAATTATTAATATGGCACAAGATTATTGTGGATCCAATAATCTTAACCTTCTTAAACCTTTAGGTAACTTTGGTTCTAGACGTATGGGAGGTAAAGATGCAGCTAGTGCAAGATATATTTTTACTCAATTATCTGATTTAACAAGAAATATATTTATTAATAAAGATGAAGCTGTTCTTAAATATAATATTGAAGAGGGTGATGTTGTTGAACCTGAAAGTTATTATCCAATCATCCCTATGATTTTAGTAAATGGTAGTGAAGGTATTGGTACAGGATTTAGTACAAATATTCCTCCTCATAATCCTGTAGAAATTATTTCAAATTTAAAAAAATATTTAAAAGGTACTGATATATCTGAACTAGATGAATTAAATCCATGGTTTAGAGGATTTATTGGTACAATAGAAAAAATAAATGAAAATACTTACAATTCAGTTGGAAAAATTACAGTAATTTCAGAAAATTGTGTTCATATTAAAGAATTACCTATTGGTACATGGACTCAAGATTATATTGATTTTTTATCAGGATTAGTTCAAAAAGAAGAATTAATTTATGATTATGAAAATAATTCTGGTAATGTTAAGATTGATATTAAATTATATTTTAAAAACAATGAATTACAAAAATTAATAAAGTCTAATACATTAGAAAAAAAATTAAAAATAATTAGTACAATTAAAACTTCAAATATGCATTTATACAAAAAAAATATTATTACAAAATATCATTCTGCTAATCATATTCTTAAAGATTATGTAGAAATAAGATTAGAAATGTATGAAAAAAGAAAAAAATATCACATAAAGGTATTAGAAAATGAAATGTTATTATTAAAATATAGAAAAAAATTTATTGAACAAATTTTAAGTAAAAAAATCGTGATTGAACGTAGAAAAAAAACAGATATTGTTCAAGATTTAATTAATCTAAAGTATCCTGAATTAGCTACATCAATTAATTCAAAACCATCATATGATTATTTAACTAATTTACCTTTGTTCTCTTTAACTTTAGAAAAAATTGATGAACTTAATAAAGATTATGATGAAAAATCTAAGGAATTAGATATTTATATGAAAATGACTGTACAAGATTTATGGATTAATGAACTAGATTTACTTATTGTTCAATATAATAAATGGATTAATTATATGGATGAAATGCAGGATTTAGAAGAAAATCAAAAAAATAAAAAAATTAATAAATCAACTAAAAAAAATAATAAAGAAATTAGTAAAACTAAAATTACTATTCAAACTGATGATTCAAAAGTAAAAAATACTAAAATAAAAAAATAATTATAAGATTTATTAAAATATTTAAGTTTTTATATTCATATTTTTATATATTTTAGATATAATATATATATTTAAAAATATAAATGAAATTACAAAGAATAGAACAGGTTAAAAATATTGATAGATTAGCAAAAATTATTTACATAAATTTTATGGATTTACAAAACCAACCTGATATTAATTTTACAATAGAAGATATTACATATACTTTAAGTTCAAGTAATTTTTTAGGTTGGTTATTAATTAATGATGATGGAACAATTCTAGGTTATATGGTTGGCGAAATAAAAGAATTAAATGATGGTAGAAATGTTTATTTCCTAAGTTATTTTTATATAATAAAAAAATATCGTGGTAAAGGATTAGGTTTTAAATTAATGATGAATATGATTTATTATATAAAGAATATAAATATAAAGTTTATAATGTTAATTTCTAGCATTTATACTGATGCATTTCGACTATATAGTAAATTAGGATTTGTTCCTGATCCAATTATAAAAATTAATAATTCATCTTATACAGTATTAACTTTTTATACATAAAAATTTGATTTAATAATTTAATTATATAAATTATTAGATAAGTATAATTTCAATGAATGATGTAGAATATAAAATTGATTTGAATAAATATAAATTACTAAGTATAATTACTCCAGAATATCAAAATATAATTTTTGATGATATTTTTACACAAGGATATAATTTATGGTTAAAAAATTTTATTAAAAATGATCCTACAATTATTTTAAATTACAATATACAAGGAGATTCAAATACAATTACAGAATCAAAACTAACTTCAAAAGGATCATCTGGTGAAAATATTGTCATGGATATACTAAAAGATAGATTTCCAGATTATCAAATAGAAAATACATCAAAAATTCCACATTCAGGAGATATACAAATTATAACTAAAAATAAAATAAAAATTATAGTAGAAGTTAAAAATTATAATAAAACAATTGATCAAGATCAAATTGATAAATTAAAATTTGATATGAAATTTACAAATATAAATTTAGCAATTTTAATTTCCTTAAATTCAGGTATTGTTGGTAAAAAAAGATTTGAGATAGAATCATTTTATTATGATAAAAAAAATTATTATATTATGTGTATACCATATTCTATGCATAAATCTATACCAAATCGTAAATATATTATTACACATAATTCTTTAGAAGATTCTATATTTAATTTAACTTTAAAAATAGAATATTCTATTTGTGTAATACAAAGCATTGCTGAAAAAATTATAATTAATAAGAATTTGTTACCAAATACAAATTTAGATTATTTAATTACATATCTTGAAAAATTTTATGAAGAATTTAGAATTATAAAATATTCTTGTATTAGACTTGAAGAAAATATTAAAAAAAGTTTAGAATCTCATTTACAAATTATTAAAGATTATGAATATAGTATTAAATCTAATATTCATAATTTATTAGTAAAAAAATTATCAAATGATAATGATAAATTTATTTCGAATACATTTAAATCAAAATATTCAATTAAAAATATTAATTATTCAAATAATTTAATAAGTTTATATCAGGAAATTTACCTTAATAATAATATTATTGGAAAAATTACTAAGATCAATGATTCATATGATTTATTTGTACAATATTATGAAAATTTTATTAATGAATTTTTTAATGATTATGATGAATGTATTAAATATTTAAATGTATTATTAGAATAAATGTTTAATTTACATTATTATACAACAATTACATTTATCAGTTTTATTCATAGTATTTATATTTATAGATTCCAATTTAGTTTCTAAATTATTTTTTTCTTCATTTAAATTACTTATTACTTCTATTTTTTCTATTTTGTTAGTAAAATCTATAAATTTTTCAACATAGTCTAAATTATTTATTTGTTCATTAATATAATTAATTTGTTTATTTAAATAATAGTTTTTAATCAATTCTGGTGTATTTGATTTATCTTCTATTTTAAATTCATCTATTGTATTCATGTCTTCAGCTTTTATATTTAAAAATTTAGTATCCAAAACTAAACTAGAATATAATCCAACTGGCATTATTAATTTATTAACTTCAGATTTATTTTTATAAAGCTCATGTGAACTTGATAATTCAATAAATTCTTTATTAAATTTTTTTTTTAATCCATCAAAGATTTCATAATAAACTTCTTCAACATTTGTTTTTTCTAAGTTAAATTTACATATTGATTCATAAATTTTAATTATATTTTTATCTAAAGAATAATCACTACCCTGGAACATTATATTAAATACTAAATCATTAAATTCAGGAGAAATTATTGGATTTTTTAAATCATCTATTTTAGATTCTAAACTTAAATCCATCAAATATATTATAAATTCAAAACATTCTTTGATTAAATTATTATTATTAATATAATCTAAAAATCTTATTTCAATACCATGATTCCAATGTTTATTAAAATTGATATCTAAACCAATTTTATCTAATTTAATATATGCACTATTTTCATGAAATCTATTAAACCACCAATAATCTAATTTACTAACACTCAAGTCATCTATAGACTTTACAAGAATTTTTCCACTTTCCATTAAATCAGTATCATATGTTCCAATACTTACATATCTTGAAACAGCATTTCTTTGTGAACAACTAGAAAAAATAAAATTGTCTGAACATTGTAATTCTTTTTGTAAAATAGCAAATGGATCTGGTGAACCATATACAGCTATAATTAAAGGTTCAAACCACTGAATCATTTTAATTGCTTTCTTATGTATATTTATAAATTTTTCTTTATTAAATATTTCTGAATTTTCATTTAATTTTGTAGGAAGAGTAATATTAAAATGAATTGTTCCATTATTAAATATAGCAACATTATTATAATTGGTTAAATGAATTGCAAATGGATGATTTTTTTCCATTATTTTAATTTTTCCATATTTTTTTAATAAACTAATTTCGTCTAAAATTTTCAATTCGTGATTTAATTTATCAATAAAACTATTTTTATTAGATTCTACTTCTTTTAAAACATTAGATAATTTAACATTAAAAAAATTTGTAGAAATAAATTCAATTGTATCTCCATCAAAAATCCATGTAGGATTTGATTGTTTAAAAAATTTATTTTTAATTTCTAAATATTCCTGTAAAGTAAATCCAAAAAAATCAGGATTTATTCCACCTTTTTTCGTATATAAAGTTTTTGAATTATTAAATATATCTGTATCCATAAAACTATGAGAATTCATTAATACAGGCATGTATAAAATACTATTTCCAAATTTATTATACATTAATTTAAATACTTCATTCATAATATTTTTTTTATAATTTGAATAGTAATCAACACTATATCTTTCTCTCTTATGATTTTCTAAAAAATCTTTTTTACTTATTTCTTTATATTTTTCAAATTCTAAATATGCTTCTATTTCTATACCTAACCCCCAATAAATACAGGAAGGTTTATACTGAACTTTATATTTATTATGTTTATCAATTTGATTATTATCAATATTTATCAAATCTCTCATTTATTATATAAATTTACATGACATTATTTTTATAATATAAAATATTATAAAAACTCCTTCCAGTAATTTTTTTTTTTATTATAAACAAATATTGTAAAATTATATGATTAAATCCTTATACTTAAGAGCAGAATTAAATCCTAATGAATTTAGAACACCATTAATACCCGCTGACATGGAAAAATTAATAGAAAACGGATGGATAATATGGATTCAAAGTTCAAATTCAAGAATATATTCAGATGAATCTTATGAAAAAGTTAATTGTAAAATTACTAAACTTCCTTGGTATAATATTAAATTTTCTTCATGTTTAATTTTAGGATTAAAACAATTTGAAGATATAGAAAAATTAAATTTACATAAACATCTATATTTTTCACATTCATATCAAAATCAATCTGGTTCAAAAGAAATTTTAAATTATTTTAAAAATTCATCTAGTATTTTATATGATTTAGAATATTTTCTTGATAATAATAACAATAGATTAACTAGTTTTGGATTTTGGGCTGGAATTATAGGTTGTGGATTAGCTTTGTTAGAATATTCACAACCTTTAAATAATTTAGAACCATGGAAAAATTTTGATTTATTTTTTAATTTAATTAAATTAAATTTAAATAATATATCTAATTTATCAATTGGTATAATAGGATCTGAAGGAAAATGTGGTAAAGGATCAAAATTTTTATTAAATTTACTTAATTTAAAATATGATGAAATTTTAAAAAATGATAATAAATTAAAATTAGCTAATTATGATATTTTAATTAATTGTATAAAATTAGATATTGATCAAAATGAAACATGGTTAGATTTTAATACAAAGTTTATAAAACCAATGATTATATCAGATATTTCATGCGATATAACTAAATCAAATAATCCAATAAAATTAAATTATAAAAATACAACATGGAAAAATCCAGTACATATATTAAATTTATTGCATCAAATTAAAATAATTTCAATAGATAATTTACCATCACTTTTACCAAAAGATAGTTCAGATTATTTTTCAAATTGTTTAGTTAATATTTTAATAAATTATCCTGAAGATAAAAATAATTTTTTTAAAAAAAACCATATTACTTTTTTAGATGTTATACAAGATATATGAAAAATATTTTATAAATATAAAAAAAAGTATAAATATAATAGTATAAATATAATTAAAATATGATTTGTAATAAAATATTTGAAATTAATAAAGAGAAAACAGTAGTAATAATAAGTTCTATTATTGGATTAATTTATATAACAAGAAATCTTTATTCTTATTATTGTATAAAAAAAAATTTTAATAGATTAGATAGATTATTTCCAAGGAAGACCTTTTGGGAAAAGGAACTAAATATTTATTCAGTATCATTAAGTAGATTTTATACAGTTAAAAAAAAATCAAGATGTGTTTTATTAATATCAGGTTATAGAGATATACCATATCTTTGGGATAAACTTATTAAATATTTTGAATTAAATTCAATAGATTATTATGCTCCAAGAACATATGGAAATGGTAGATCTTTTTTTCAACCAAATCACCCTAATGATTGGATATTAACATATTTAGAAGCATTAAAAGTTTTAGAAGCACAATATGAAACTGTTGATATTATAGGAATTTCAACTGGTTGTGTAATTGCATTATATTTAACTCAATCTGAATTTAATTATAAATGTAAAATATCAAATTTAATATTATGTGCTCCATTTTTAATTGAATATCCACATCCATTAAAATATTTAATTTTTTCAAGTTTATTTGGTCCATTTATAAGATTTATTATAAAATTATTCATTCCTTTAAGAATAAAATCATTAGATTATTATAAATTTTGTAGAGATACAAATTATGATGAAGAAGGTGAAAAAGATTATTATGATATTGCAAGTTCATTTGATTTAGATCATAAATTAATTGAATTTAAAAAATTTCGTCCTAAAAAAATTACTGCTGAAAATATAGCTATACTATATCCAAATGATGACAAAGTAATTGGTTCGATTTATGAACAAAGAAATATAATACAAAAAACATGGGGTTATCCAATTCCTATTATAGAAATTCCAAATTATTCAGATCCATCATTACCTTCAAAATGTGCTCACGTTATGTTTAAAGAACATCCTATTATAGTAGATAACATAATAGAAAATATTATGAAATTTATTAAGTAAAAAAAATTATATCCTCAAAAAATTTAATATATTAGTTGCTGATTGTAAAGGATGTTTAGAAGAATTTTTATAATTTGATAATATAAAACAATATGGCTCTTATTAATTATATATTATCAAAATATTTTTCACAACATAATGTTTAGTTATTTTTTTCTAATATATTGACATATTTGATAATATAAGAATTTAGATAATGTTCGTTTAAATGATTATATTCACAAATGTTTATCTTATCTCCAGAAATATTTTCAAAATCTTTTTTTAATAAAATATTATTTGTAAAATTTTTATAATAATTTAATGGTGGTAAATTTGGAACGATATCTTTATTATTTATTATAGGATAAATTGATAAATTTATTATACTTTCTAATTTTTTTATAAAATATTTATTACCTGGTTTTACATAACTAATTGGATATAATATAAAATTAATTTCTTTAAATTTTTGTGTTAAAAAATATGAACATATTGTACTTAAAGTTCCTCCAGCACTAAATCCAAACATATATATATTTTTAATATTATTTTCTTGATTAAACGTATCTATTTTTTTAATTATTTTTGATAAAATATCTTCATAAAACAAGATATTATAATATCCAGAATGAACTTTTATTTTTTTATTAATAGTTTTTAATCTCATATCTAAAAATGTACTGATATCTTTAACTGTATCAATAATTTTACTTGTATTAAAATATATTTCTGTTTCATTAAAGCCAATAAATAAATTAGAATTATCATAAATCATAATTATTTCTAGACTTTTAGTATTAACAATTAAATCAAACTTTTGTCCAAATGATATAAACTTATCATGTATATATTTTTTTATTTGTGTTATAATCTGTTTGTCAATATCAAAATATTTTAGAGATTTAAGTAAAGTTTCTTCATCAATAATAGAAGAAAAATTTTTATTTTTTTCAATAAATCTTAAATAATTACTAAATAACATAAGTTGTAAAATTAAATAAGGTTCTGTAATTTTATTTTTCATTTTATAATTTTTATTTTTATAATAAAATATGAATGGTTGATAAAAATTTTTGAATATTATAAATATTTACTATATAATTTAACAATTTTCTCATTTAAAAATTGATTTATAATTACTATAAAAATATTTAATTAAATACCAAAATTGATACAACTAGAACCTTTATACAAATTATTAGATTGGATAGACATTAATAAAATTGATTGGATTCATTTATCATACAATCCAAATGCTATTCGTTTGATTAAAGCAAATCCAGATGAAATTAAATGGGGGTTTTTATCAGCAAATTCAAATGCAATTCATTTATTAGAAGAAAATCCAGATAAAATTAATTGGCATTTTCTATCAAAAAATCCAAATGCAATTCATTTATTAGAAGCAAATCCAGACAAAATTGATTGGGATTATTTATCATCTAATTCAAATGCTATACATTTATTAGAAGCTAATATAGATAAAATTAATTGGGATTTGTTATCATACAATCCAAATACTATTCATTTATTAGAATCAAATTTGGATAAAATTAATTGGTATTATTTATCAGAAAATCCAAATGCTATTCCTTTATTAGAAGCAAATTTAGATAAAATTTGTTGGACAGGGTTATCAATAAATCCAAATGCTATTCATTTATTAGAAAAAAATTTAGATAAAATTGATTGGACGGAGTTATCAAGAAATAAAAATGCTATTCAATTATTAGAAAAAAATCTAGATAATATTGATTGGTATTATTTATCATTAAATTCAAATGCAATTCATTTATTAGAAAAAAATCAAGATAAAATTTATTGGGATAATTTATCATTAAATTCAAATGCAATTCATTTATTAGAAAAAAATCAAGATAAAATTTATTGGGATAATTTATCAAGAAATCCGTCAATCTTTGAAATTGATTATAAAACGATGAAAAAACTAATTGTTGATATTTATTTTGAAGAATTAATGATGGTTGCATTACATCCAAAACGCATTTCAGTATGGTTAGACGCTGGTTTTGAAGATTTTTAGTTTTAGTTAAATATGTAAAAATATAGTTATTTATTGTATAAATACCTATTCAAATAAAATTTATACTTTTTTTAATAATTTTTAAATTTATCTAATAATATCTTAATTATATAATAAATGAAAGTGTCAATTACTAAAACAGTATATAATAAATTTAAAGGTATACAATATGCCGAAGAGACACAAAATATATTTGAAATTTTATATAGAGATAGTAGACTATCAAAAGGTATACTAACACAGACAACAAATAAAATTAATTTTAAATCGCAAATAGGTGGTAAGAAAAAATTAATTGAATTATCTGATGGTAAAATTTATGAATATCATATAGATACTATAGTTCCATATGATGATACAAAAAAACAAATATCTTTTATGAATATAACTGAAACTAGTGACAATTGTGTTTTTTTATTTTTTGATACTCGCGATAGTATTGATAATACATTATATATTCAATCAATATCAAATCACGATGATTGTATTAAAAGTGATGATAAAAATCATGTGTATAAAGTTGGTGATATTTTAATGCAAATAATAATAAAATTAATAAAAAAAGATAAGTTATTCTCACATATTAAACAAATTGAGTTAACAGATTTATCTAAAAAGATGTGCTATGATATTGGTTTAGAATTAAAATATTTAAGAACAATTACACACGGAATACCATTTTACGCTAAATATGGTTTTAGACCTAAAAATGAAGAAGATTATGATATTTTTAAATATAATAGGAATAATTACAAATTGAATCGAACAATTTCGAATATTGAATTATATAAAATTATATTAGATTCTAAAGTAAATAAAAAAGATATTTACAAAAAATATTTTTATAATTATATAAAAAATACAAATATAATTGATTCAAAAATATTATTAATAGATATGATAAAGTTAATGGACAATATAAATGATATTAATGAAAAAAAAGAAATATGTAATTTTATTAAATCTATTTATAAAAAAATATTTAGGATATTAGGATACAAAGAATACCAAGAATCAGTTTGGATACTAAAAATGCGATAATAATATATTATCTTTTTATATATAATAAATTTAGATCTTTTTCTATCATAATTTTTTATAATTATTTATTAAATATTTCAATATCTTTTTTAATTCCTAAATTTTTTGTTAAATTTTCAAACCTTTGATTAGCCCATCTATCTATCCACCATGTAAATATTTCTTGTGCGGATTTTAATTCTGAATTATTAATCAAGTCAAAATTAGGTTCTTTTTGATTCAGAATGTATTTTGATTTTGAATATGTGAAACCAAAATATATACCTTTCGGATTATCAGTTAAAACATCTTCTTTTGGTAAACATAATTTATCAAATGTCTTTTGTAATATAATAAATTTCTTTTTTTTATCATAATTATATCCATATTCTTTTTTTAAAAAATTAGAACATAAATTTGTTAGTTCAGAAGATACCTTGTAAGAACTATTTCCCTTAGTTTTTCCAATAAATTTTAAATTTTTTAACCTATCATATTGAATAGATTTTCCATATAATGATGTGGTAGTGATCGCTAATAAATGCTCACCGTATTCTTTTTTAAAATACTTTAAAACTTCTTTTGAAAATGCTAAGGATGCTAATAATTTTCCACCATTAAAATTAAATCCAAATGGTTGTAATGGTACACAAGTACTCATATTCATTATATATTTTAAATTAACGTTTTTAGTTTCAACATTCCAACTAATTAAATTATCTCTTGATTCTAAATTATATATATCACTACTTAAAGATATTATTCCTAAATATTTTGAAGAATTACTATCTTTAACTAAAATATGTATTTGTCGTCCAATTAATTTGCTACCTTTTTGAATCTTTAAACTAGATACATACCTTCTAAAATAATTCCAAATATCTTTTTGTTTTTTATTTTTAACAAATTCCAACTCGATTTTAATTTTTTTTATATCTTTAATATTATTTGAATTATAAATTAGATTAAAATAATATTCATGTTCATGATTAAATTTTTCATGTTCAAATTGTTTAATATTTTTACATAATTCAATAATTTTTTCACGTAAAGTTTTTTCATTTGTAATAATATTTTCAACTTTAAAATTATGAATTTTTTTAAGATGACAAAAAAAATCATCCTTGGATAAAGTATTTTTCATTATATTACAAGTATAACAGGAAGGAGTTATATTACCCAATACATATCCTATTTCTGAATTTATTCTATCAATTCCTCTACATCCACTATCAAATTGATTTTTACAATAGGTACATGGTTGTTTTATTATCCATTTGTATATATCTTCAGTAATTTCATAATTTATATTCCTATTTTTACATTCTGAAATAAATCTGTAAAATTTAGCATTTTCTCCACATTTAAATAATTTTTCATAAGAAAATTTAATCATTGATTTAATCATGAAATTTATACTTAAAATAAATGTGATTGTATCAATAAAATCTTTTGGAGATTTAGTTCCTTTCATTAAATTACAAATAGAACAACATGGAACTAAATTACTTTTAATATATCCAATTGATGAATCAACTCTATCTATACCATTATAATTATTAAGTGTATTACAATAATTACATTTTGAATTAAAATAATTTCTTGCTTCATCATCAGTTAATTCCCATTTAAAATTTTTATCTTTTGCTCTCGATTTATAGTCAGATAAATGTCTGATTAATGGGTCTTGAGGTTTTCTATTTTCTTCATTTTTTCTATATGTATCATAACATTTTAAACATTTGTTTTTAACAAATTCATTGGATTTAACAATTTTATTACAATCCCCACACATTTTTATTTCTTGATTTGAATTATTATATTCAATTGCTTTATTTTTTTTATTTAAATTATTAATATTTTCTTTTGTTTGTTCTTTTTTTCTACAATTAGAACAACTCTTCTTATCTGTTGGTATTATTTCAAAACATCCTCTAACCCAGTTTTTACATATATTTTTACCAGAATCTATTGTTTGTTTATAAATTTTATAGGCTTGGTGTTTTCCACAATAATCATCAGAATCATTAGCTTGATTCAGACAAGGTGTTCCTTTGTGTGTAAGTCCAATACATTTTTTTGTTAAGTCTAAATTTTTTTCTTTGATATTTTTTCTCATAATTTTTCTTTCATCTCTACAACAAGTTTTATTTATACCATCTTCCATCCATAAATTTTTACAACAAGAACACCTTTTCATGTTTGGTATATGATCTTTTGTATAAACACCCTCATATTTAGAATGGGCTTCACAATAAGATTTATCAGGTCCAAGTGACTTCCAAGGACAAGAACCTCCCCTTTGATTGACCCATTCACATTTTCGAATATTATTTGATTTATTTTTTTTAACTTCAGATAATGATTCATCTAAATTTTCTGCAATGTCGTCAATAATAATTATATTTGGCTTTTTTAGCATTAATTTAAATGTATATATTATTATGTATAGATTTAAAATTTAAATCAATTTTTATAAAAAATATTTAATACATTATAATTATTTATTACTTGATAATTTATTTAGTAATAATTTTTTCTGAACAGCCAAAACAAGGATAAATCCAGTATTTTTTTCAATACAACTTGCTTTACCTATTAATTTTAGAAATTTGTTTTTTGACCTCTTGTTATAGTCATAGTCATCAATACAGCAATCTGGATATACACAATAAGTTCCTACAAAATATGAGAGGATTTCATTATAATAATTATGAGACATATTATATATATAATATTTATTAAAATAATTAATTTTTCATTAGTTTTACACCTTTTCTCATTTAAAACGTTCATTTTAAAATAAAATCATATTATATATAATATGAGCTTTACTATTCAACAAGCTATATCAAATTATAATAAAGTAATTGATGATGCGTTGGAACAAATGAAATTGATACATTCTAAATACGTATGTGCAAACCCAGAAGATTTAAGAAAATATTATGATAGAACTCGTGAAATAATTGAAACAAAAACAAATGAAATCAAGGAAAGAACGCATTATATCAATGAATGTATAATTAATTTAGAAAAATGTAAAAACTCAATAACAGAAATGGAAAAAGTAATAAAAGAAATTAGTAATACTTCAAATAGTGGAAGGATTGGAACCATACATGGTCTTTGTAAGGAATTAATTACACAAAACGAAATTCCTATGGATGAAATTGAAGAAACAGTATTTAAGTTTCCTTATGACGAAAAAAATGAAATAGAAAAATTTAAACAATCAATGCAAAACATTGATATAAACGAGAGTGATAATAGCAATGGTGGTAAAAATAAGTTTAGTAAAAGAAATAATACTAAACGAAAAAAATATATAAAAGCAAAAAAAACGGCGTTTGAAATGAGAAAATGTATAATAAAAAATTATAATTAAAAAACTTTTAATTTCGCATCTAAATACTTGTAAGTAAAATCATTATATGCAATATTTTTTTCTAGTGATTTTTTTAGTGATTTATCACCAATACCAACACTTTGACAAC